>Ga0082212_10000367_pt1 | contig 66207 bp, 65 predicted proteins | sample TergutNt197P3_FD_71548 | JGI IMG/M metagenome (GOLD analysis project Ga0082212, IMG submission 71548) | Neocapritermes taracua P3 segment gut microbial communities from Petit-Saut dam, French Guiana - Nt197 P3 | ecosystem: Host-associated > Arthropoda: Insects > Digestive system > Gut ... | reverse complement strand
TTCTCTTCAATAGCACTCAACAATCCGTTCGCCAATCTACTTGCACCAATTCTAAAAAGTTCTTTATTCAAGAATTCTTTTCCAAGTAATTCCTTAATCAACGTATAATATTCAACGGCATTTTGAATAGTCGCCACTCCGCCGGCAATTTTGATGCCTATTTTTGTATTGTTTTTTTCTTCAAACTCTTTAATGACTTTGCACATTGTGTAAGCAGCTTCGAGTGTTGCACCTACTTCTGCTTTCCCGGTCGAAGTTTTGATGAAATCTGCGCCCGAAGCAATGGAAAGCAAGGCTGCTTTGGCAATATTTTCAGCCGTTTTCAGTGTGCCTGTTTCCAAAATTACTTTTAGTTTTGCTCCTCGGCACGACGTTTTTATTTCCATTATTTCTTCCGAAAGTTCTTCATAGTTTTCTTCCAAGAATTTGTCAATCGGAAAAACCATATCAATTTCAGTGGCGCCTTCCATGACAGCCATGGCTGTTTCGGCTATTTTTACCTCCAAAAATGTTTGAGGCGCCGGAAATCCGGCAGCGACAGAAGCGATGTTTATCTGTTGTGCTGTGAGCGTGCTTTTTACTGTCGAAACCATAGACGGATACACGCAAATAGCAGCCACATTGGGTATTTTTTCAAAGTTAGTGGAAAATTTGTTTACCTTTTCCGTCAATGCTTTTATGCGACTTTCAGTATCTGTGTTGTTCAGCGAAGTGAGGTCGATAAGTCCGAAAATAGTTTTGTAAACCTCAACAGTTTTGTTTTTATCAACATTTTTGCTGATAATTCTCTCTACTTCTTCTTTTACTTGATTGTCTGTGATAGCGCAGCTTTTGTATTGATTGAATAAATAGGTGTATTTGTTCATAATTGATTAATTTTTACCCCTAAATCCCCTAAAGGGGACTTAAAGACCGCAAATGAAAAAGTCCCCTTTAGGGGATTTAGGGGTTGTTATATCTGTTTTTATCTCTTAATGTCTTCTTCTCGATGTTTTTAACAAATGCTTCTTCTAAGTTTACGCCCGTTTGATTTGCCAAGCAGAGCAGTACCCAAAGCACATCTGCCATTTCGTCGGCTATATCTTTGTCTTTGTCCGACGGTTTAAAAGATTGTTCACCGTATGTTCGGGCAATTATGCTTGCCAGCTCTCCTACTTCTTCCGTGAGGATAGCCATATTGGTTAGTTCGTTGAAATAGCGAACGCCATACGTTTTTATCCAATTATCTACTTGTTGTTGAGCTTCTTGTAATGTCATTGGTTGTTTGCTTTTATGCAAAGGTAATAAAAAAGATGAACGCAAATGACGCAAAAAACGCAAATTTTCGCAAATCAAAAAACAAATTAATTTTGTTATTGTCGATTATAAATATAATCTTTTGCGAAAATTTGCGCTTTTTGCGTCATTTGCGTTCAAAAAGACTTTTTATTTTTTGTTTCCGGCAGCAGCAGTGGTTACGGGTTTTCCGTCTTTGTACTCGATCCTGGTTTTTCCATCTCTGGAAATAAATTCGCCGTTCACGAATCTGTTGTTCACAAACTCGCCGATTTGCCGGCTTCCGTTACTGGTTGTAAACACGCCTTGTCCGTGTCTGATGCCATTAAGCCATTCTCCTTCAAATTTTCCACCGGCTTTGTAAGTCATGGTTCCTTGTCCGTTTTGAAGTCCGTTTTTCCAGTTTCCGGTATAAACATTGCCAGATTTCCACGTGTATGTTCCTTCGCCGTCGAATTTGTTATCCACGTAATTTCCTTCAAATTTGTCGCCATTAGCGAAAATAAAAGTACCGAACCCGTCCTTTTTGCCGGCGCTGAAATTTCCGGAAAAACTACTTCCTGTTATCCAAACAAATACTCCTTTTCCGTCAAATTTTCCGTCAACAAACGAACCATTGTAGGTGTCGCCTCGCGAAGTTTTAAACGAACCAATACCATTCAAGTCTCCATTTTTGAAACTTCCTTGGTAAACATCTCCATTTGCCCAAACATAAGTGCCGATACCATCGAAACAGTTTCCATCAGTACATTTTTGAGCCGAAACGCTTGCTATAAATGCCGAAGCAACGAATAAAAATAATATTTTTTTCATAATAATAAATTGTTATTAATTAACTGGTTAATTTTTTACAAAGATACAAAAAGTCGTTAAATATAATAATAATTTTTTAAATAACAAAATATTATTATTCGTAAAAAAATAAAAATATTTTTAACTGACTGATATTGAGGCTATTCCTTATTTTTGCTATCCATAAAAATTGTTACTGGCCCATCGTTTCGTAAGTCTATTTTCATGTCTGCGCCAAAAATTCCCATTTTTACCGGTTTATTGATTTTTTCGGAAAGATTGGCGCAAAATGTTGAGTACATTGGTAATGAAATTTCCGGTTTTGCTGCTTTTATATAAGAAGGACGGTTTCCTTTTTTGGTTTGAGCGTGAAGCGTAAATTGACTAATCGCTAAAATTTCTCCATCAATTTCCATAACACTTTTGTTCATCACGCCGGTCTCGTCATTGAAAATTCGGAGCTGTGAAATTTTTTTTGTCAAATATTCAATGTCATCTTCATTGTCGTCATTTTCGATGCCAACTAAAATGAGTAATCCGTTTTTTATTTTGGAAAAAATTTTTCCGTCAATTTCCACTGAAGCACAACTTACTCTTTGTATTATTACACGCATTTTCTTTCGTTTATTTTCGGACAAAGTTACGGAAAAAAATAAGTATGCGATTCTCAACGAGGAAAAATTGAAATAAAACATTGAAAATAAGACATATATATGTGATTTTTTTGGTGCAGATTTTCTGCAAAATAGAAGTTATTATTTAAAAATAACAAAAATTTGTTTATTTGAAAAAAGAATAATAGTTTTGTGTTATAAAATTTTAAAATTAAAATACTATGAGAAAAATTTCAATGTTTTTTGTGGCTATGATAAGCTTTGCTTGTATTACTGTTTTTTCTTCTTGCAGTAAAGACGAAATTGATGTAAGAATTGTTGATGTAACATCAAAAGGAACTGTTCAATTTATAGTAAGAGGCTATGCTATTGGTACTACCGGCACTTCTTATGTTCCCGAAGCAGTGGAAAAAAACCAATATGTACCTGTTGAAGGTGTTAAAGTTACTTTTGCTAATGGGCAGGTTTTGACAACTGATAAAAATGGAAAGGTTACTATTTCACTTGAAACAGGATATTATATTATTGATAAAATAGATATTCCAAACGGTTATTATTTTGATTATGATTGGAATGGTAGTTATGATTATGTGACAGGTACTTATATTTATAATTATATTTTACTCGAAGAATCCGAAAACTTTTTTCCTTATTGGTTTCGTTCCCTTGAAGTTTATTCTGGTTATCAAGACATAGTAATTCGATTATATAAAAGATAATAATCTGAAAATAAAATCGGCAAAGTATTTTGCCGATTTTATTTTTTTTGATAAAACTCAAAAATAATTTCTGCCTTTTTTTGTCCAATTTCTGCACTTAATTCTTCAAGAGTTTTTTCGCTGATGCGTTTTATGCTTTTGAATTTTCGAAGCAATTGCTCTTTTGTTTTTTCTCCAATTCCGTCAATTTCGTCCAACGATGATTTTATTTGCGCTTTGCTTCTTTTTCGTTTATGAAACGAAATGGCAAATCGGTGCGCTTCGTCTTGTATGGAAGCAAGCAGTTTGAAAAGTTCGTCGTTTGGTCTTAGTCCGATTGCTTTGGGCGGAAATCCGAAAAGAAGTTCGCGTGTTCTGTGTTTTTTATCTTTTACCAATCCGGCAATGGGAATAGAAAGACCGAGTTGCTCTTCGATTACTTGTCGAACAACTTCCATTTGTCCGCGACCGCCGTCGGTAATAATCAAATCGGGTAGGGAAGTGCTTTCTTCTATCATACGTGAGTAACGGCGAAATACGACTTCTTTCATCGAAGCGTAATCGTCGGGACCAACTACTGATTTGATATTAAAAAGCCGGTATTCTTTTTTTGCCGGTTTTGCTTTTCGGAAAACTACGCAAGAGGCAACGGCATTCGAGCCCGAAATGTTTGAATTATCGAAACACTCGATATGTATGGGAAGTTTCTCCAGCTGTAATTCTTTTTGAATGGCTTTCAGTATACGTGTTGAACGTTGTTCGGGATTTAATTTTTCGGCGTATTTTAATTTATCAAGTTTGTATTGGGCTACATTTTGCATCGACAAATCGAGCAATTTCTTTTTATCGCCAAGTTTTGGAATGCTGAAATTTATTCCTTTCATTTCCATTTCCAACGGAAAAGGAATGATAATCTCTTTGGAATTACTACCCAATTTTTTCCGAAGTTCGACAATAGCCAATGATAGTAATTCTTCTTTTTCTTCGTCAAGTTTCTTTTTGTATTCTATTGTGTAGCCTTGAATAATACAGCCGTTGGATATGCGTAAAATGTTGATATATGCTGAATTTTCGTCTTCGTCGTAAGCAAAAACATCTGTATCGACCATTTTTGTATTGGTGATAATGGATTTCGATTTGTAATTTTCGATCAAATCGTATTTTTGTTTTAGTTCGTGCGCTTCTTCAAATTTGTATTCTTCTGCCGATTTTTTCATTTTTTTCAACAAAATATGGCTGATATTGCTCATATTCCCTTTCAAAATTTGTTTGATTTCATCGATGTTTTTATTGTAATCTTCTTCCGATTGAAAACCTACGCATGGCGCTTGGCAGTTTTTGATATGATATTCGAGGCAGACGTGGTATTTTTTCTTCTGAATATTTTCGATGCTTAAATCCAGCTTACAAGTTCGAAGTTGATACAAACTTTTTACGAGCTCCACAATTGTACTCAGCATTGGCATTGAACTGTAAGGTCCAAAATACGTTGAACCGTCTTTTTCGATTTTCCGTGTTTTGAGTACTCGAGGGAAAGGTTCGTTTTTAATGCAGATACTTGGATAACTTTTGTCGTCTTTCAGCATTGCGTTGTATCTCGGTTGTAACTCTTTTATCAAATTATTTTCCAACAAAAGTGCGTCTTCTTCCGAATCAACAACGATGTATTTCAAGTGATGAATCTGCCGCACCAACACATTTATTTTGGGATAATCGTGTGTTTTGTTGAAATAAGAGGCAACTCTTTTCTTCAAATTTTTTGCTTTCCCTACATAAATAATTTCGTTTTTTATATTGAAGTATTGATACACGCCCGGTTTTTCGGGCAATGAATTAATGCTTGCTTTGAGATTTGTTAATATTTCGGTATGCTTTTCCATAAATAAATATGTTGTAAAAGCAAATATAATCTTGAACCAAGACTATACTCGCAAAAGCGAAGTTATTTCCAAATCTTTTTCAAAAACATTTCTTCCTTCCAAAAAATCTAATTCCACTAAGAAGTTCAAATATACTTTTTCTACACCAAAAGTTTTTACTAAATCGTAAGCTGCTTTCATTGTTCCGCCTGTTGCCAATAAGTCGTCGTGAATTAAAACAACATCATTTGAGCAAATTGCATCTTCGTGTATTTCTATTGTGTCTTCTCCGTATTCTTTTTCGTAACTCATTTTTGCTGTTTTGCTTGGAAGTTTTCCGGGTTTTCTAACAGGGATAAAACCTGCGCCGATTTTTTCAGCTAAACTTGCACCCATAATAAATCCTCGCGATTCTATGCCAAGCACTTTTGTAATTCCCTTGTCTTTGTACAGATTTACCAAGCTGTCGGAAATGAATTTCAAACATACAGGATCTTTGAATGTTGTCGTAAGGTCGTAAAATAAAATTCCTTCTTTCGGAAAATCGGGAACTTCCCGAATGCTGTTTTTGAAATAAATTATATCCATGTTTTTAATTTATATTTTTGTTCCACGTGGAACAATTGGTTTTTTGTAATGTTTTTTATTTTATGGAGATTCCGTGTCAAGCACGGAATGACGGGTTATTTCATTTTTGCTCATTTTGTTACAAAGTTAAGTAAGCGCGAAACAACTCTTGTTTCCGTCATTGCGGGCTTGACCCGCAATCTTTATTATATGCTGATTTAACCGCTTCGATATATTCTTCATCAATTCCTATTTCTTCACTCAAATCTTTCCAGTCGGAATTAAAATCGGTTATCAATTTGTTTTTCCATTCTCGTTTCCAATTTTTCAACTGTTTTTCTCTTGCAATAGCATCAGTCATTAAAGCATAGCTTTCGCAGTAAACTAATTTTTCACATTTATATTTATATGTAAATCCTTTGTTGATTTTTGCTTTGTGTTCTGCAATGCGTCGCACAATATCATTAGTAACTCCAATATAAAGAACATTATTGTTGTGATTTGTCAAAAAATAAATATAAGAATTTTCATTCATGTTTTTTCTTTTTTATAGAGATTGCGGGTCAAGCCTGCAATGACGGGTTGTTTCGCCTTTTGCTTGTTTTGCTTTTGTTCCACGTGGAACAATTAGATTATTCTATAAAGTTTTTAATAATATCATAAAGTTTCGGACTATGCACCACATAACTGCTGTGGTCTTCTTTTGGCAATATATTGAGCGTTACGTTTTTTATATTGTTGGCAATAAACCGAGTGTCTTTTTCTTTTATGATGTCATTTTCTCCTGCTAATATCAATGTAGGAATTTCGATTTTGTTCAAATCGTTTTTTGTGATATCTGGTTCACGCATCATTAGATTTGTTTTTGCCGAGCGTGTAAAGAAATAATGAATGCAAAACCAAACTCGCCAATGCCACATCAATGCTTTCGGGTTACTGTTTGCTCCGCTTATGATTAATTTGGATAGTAGAGCAGGGTAGTTGCCGGCGATGAGTAACCCGATTATTCCGCCATCGCTGAATCCATATAATATTGGTTTTTCAATTTGGTTTATTTTGATGAATTTCACAATGTCATCTGCCATTAATGAATAACTTAATTCGTCGGCTTGTGTACTTTTGCCGTGCCCTCTGCTGTCAATAGCATAAACGGTAAACTTTTTCGATAGTTGTTTTGTCAATACATTAAATATGCTGTGGTCTTCTCCATTGCCGTGCAACAAAATAATCGGCGGTCCTTGTCCAATTACTTCGTAATTTAGCGTTATGTTATTAATCTGCGAATTCATCGGTTATTTTTATGTTCCACGTGGAACATTTATAGTGTCATACTTAAAAATTCTTTTAAATTGATATGTTTTATTCCTTGGTAATCGTTTCCAATAATTAAATCATTAAAAACGACGACATATTTAGGATAATTGTCTTGAATTTGCATTAAATTTCCAAATTCTCGCTGTTCGGTTTGTTTGTCGGTAATTTGCAGAGCAACTTGAATATAAATTTTTAATCCGTTCTTTTCTCCGATGAAATCAATTTCTTTGTTACCTATTTGCCCGACTTTTACATTGAAATCTTGGCTGACCAAGTGCAGATAAACGACATTTTCCAAAAGTTTATGCACATCTGTTCGTTGATTGAATCCGACAATCGAATTGCGCAACCCAATGTCTTCAAAATAATATTTTTCGCCGATTTCAAAAATTTTTAATCCTGCAATTTCCGTTCGCACAACTTTATGAATAAAAAAAGCATTAGTTAGCGATTTCAGATAATTAATAGTTAGCGCAGGTGTGATGTTGATTTGTTGCGATTTTAAAAATTTACTGATATTGTTTGCTGAAAAAAGATTACCGATGTTGTCGGCAAGATAATGAACCAAGTTTTCCAAAAATGAAATATTCCGAATATTTTCTCGCGCCACAATATCTTTGAGCAGAATCGTTCCGTAAATATTTTTCAGATATTCAAAAGGCAAGTTATCGGATAATGGAATATTTATCAAATAAGGCATTCCGCCGTAGGTAAGAAATTTCAATAAATTCGCTTGCGTGTTTTCTAAACGATGAAATGTCAAAAATTCAAGATAATTCAACGAATGAATGGTAAATTCAATGTATCGTCCGCCGAGGAAAGTTGCCAATTCGCCCGAAAGCATATTGGCATTGCTGCCTGTGCAGGTAATGTCGCATTCGTTTTCAGCCAACAGACTTCTTAGTGCGAGTTGAAAATCGCTAATATCCTGAATTTCATCAATAAACAAATAATTTTGTTTGTCTTTCTTGATGTTTTCTTTGATGTAGGAATATAAATTTTCGTATGTTTTTATCCACAAAAATTTTTCCAACTCCCGATTAATGTAGATAATATTAGCATCAGGCTCATTGGCAGTTATCGTGTCCATTAGTTGCAGCATAATGTAACTTTTCCCAACGCGCCGTTGTCCTGTCAGCACTTTAATAATTTGCTTGCCTACAAAAGGTTTTATCTTTTCTACATAATATGGTCGAGGAATGTAGTTCATAGAATAAAATTTTATTTATAAGTAAAACTTTTTACAAAAATATAAAAACTTTTCGATATACATAAAATTTTTTGGAAATTTATGGTGTTTATTCGATACGCGTAAAACTTTTTGTTTCACGTGGAACATTTTATCTTCCTAATAAGACTAATAAAATATTAATATCGCTCGGCGAAATGCCAGGAATTCGACTTGCTTGTCCGATGGTTTCGGGATTTATTTTCGTTAGTTTTTGTTTTGCTTCGGTTGAAATTGATTTTATATCTTCGTAATTCAAGCGTCCTTTTATTTTAATATGTTCGAGGCGTTGAATTTTTTCGGCAATGCCTTTTTCTCTTTCAATATATCCTTCGTATTTTAATAGAATTTGAGCGGCTTCAATAATTTCTTCTTTTCTGTTTGTTATGTTGTCGCAAATTTCTTTTAATGGTGAAATATGCTCGATTAAATCGTCAATATTTATTTGTGGGCGCAAAATAATATCTAATAATTTTACGCCTTGTTTTATTGGATTTGTCCCTAAATTTTCAAGTACAGAGTTAATATGTTGCGGTTTTACCGAATAATTTCGGATAAAATGTATTAATTCGTCTCTTTGGGTTATTTTTTTTTTTAATAAATTATTCCGCTCTTCGGTTGCCAATCCTAATTTGTGTGCTTTTGGAGTTAAGCGAACATCACAATCGTCTTGACGAAGCAAAATTCGATATTCGGCTCGCGAGGTAAACATACGATATGGTTCATCAACGCCTTTGGTAACCAAATCGTCGATTAATACGCCGATATATGCTTCTTCTCTGCCAAGCGTAAAAGGTTCGCCGCCATGACAATTGATGTGAGCGTTTATTCCTGCAATCAAACCTTGTCCCGCTGCTTCTTCGTAGCCTGTTGTGCCGTTTATTTGTCCTGCAAAAAAGAGATTTTTTACTAATTTGGTTTCGAGCGTGTGGGTTAATTGTGTCGGATCGAAAAAATCGTACTCAATGGCATAGCCTGGGCGATAAATTTTCACATTTTCAAATCCTTTTACTTTTCGCAATGCGTTGATTTGAATGTCGAGCGGAAGAGAAGACGAAAAACCATTCAAATAATATTCTTGCGAATTTTCTCCTTCGGGTTCCAAAAACAAATGATGTTGTAATTTGTCGGCAAACGTTACGATTTTTGTTTCGATGCTTGGGCAATATCGCGGCCCGATACTCTGAATTTGTCCGTTATAAAGCGGTGAATCTTTCAACCCTTTTCTTAATATTTCGTGAACTTCTTCGTTGGTATAAGCCATCCAGCAACTAAGTTGTTTCAACGAGCGTGGCTTGAAATCCAAATAAGAAAATTTATGAAAATCATTTTCACCTGTTTGTTCGATGAGTTCGGCATAATTTACACTTCTGCCGTCAATTCGCACAGGCGTTCCGGTTTTCATTCTGTCGGTAGTAAAACCGATTTCTGCTAATTGTTCTGTGAGTATATCCGAAGCAGGCTCAGCAATTCTTCCGCCGGAAATTTGGACTTTTCCGACATGGATAAGTCCATTTAAAAAAGTGCCTGATGTGAGAATAACTGCTTTTGCTTTGAATTCAACGCCAAGTTTTGTTTTAACGCCGATGATGGTTTTATCTTTTACAATCAGTTGCGAAACAACGTCTTGCCAAATATCCAAGTTGTTCGTTTTTTCTAATGTCCGACGCCATTCTTCGCTGAACTTCATACGGTCGCTTTGTGCGCGCGGACTCCACATTGCGGGACCTTTGGAGCGGTTGAGCATACGGAATTGTATGGCTGTTTTATCGGTTACAATGCCCATAAAACCGCCCAATGCATCAATTTCGCGAACAATTTGCCCTTTTGCTATTCCGCCAACAGCCGGATTGCAACTCATTTGGGCAATTTTGTTCATATCCATTGTTATCAATACGGTTTTTGACCCCAAATTGGCAGCTGCTGTAGCAGCTTCGCAACCTGCATGTCCTGCACCGATAACAATTACATCATAGTTAAAATCCATTGTCCGCTTTTTGTTTGAGGTACAAAGATATAGCTTTTTTATGTAAATTATATAATGACGATATCTTGCGTTTTAAAATTTCGTGTACTTTTGTACTCTGTTATTTAAATTTCAACATTGGTATGAATCAACAATCTAAAATTCTTATTTGGCTTGGTGCTTTCCGTCTTTATTCGTTAATGGTTTCTTCCGCGGGAATATTTATGGGAACGTTTATTGCCGCTTCGTATGGATATTTTCAATGGAGTGTTTTTTTGTTTACATTGCTGACTACCTGGTGTTTACATTTGTTGTGTAATGTTTCCAATGATTATGGAGATGCTGTCCGCAACACAGACGTTGACCACGATTTTGGTGATGTACGCTATGTACAAGATGGATTTTTATCGCTCAAAGAAGTGAAAAATATGTGCTACATATTAGGTGTACTTTCTGCTATATTTGGGTCGTTAATGATATTTTCGGCATTGGGTTTTTGTATTACTGTTGTACATATTATCTTTTTTGCGTTGGGAGTTTTTGCTATTTACGGTGCGGTAGCTTATACAAATGGTAAAAAACCATATGGATATATTAGCTTGGGCGACTTGTCGGTATTTATATTTTTTGGATTGGCAACCGTTATTGGTTCATATTATTTACAGACATTGGTATTCGATTTCAGCATTTTGCTTCCCGCCGCCGCTATTGGAATGCCAATTGTCGGATTGCTTAACAATAATAATATCAGAGATATAGAAGCTGATCCTCGTAGTGGAAAAATAACCGTAGCCTACCATCTTGGATTAAAAAAAGCACGAATTTATCAGTTTGTTCTGATTGCTTTGTTGTTTATATTATCTGCCGGTTATGTGTTGCTACATTATTATAGCCTGTGGCAATGGCTTTTTTTGCTGATGTTGATTCCTTTCGCGATATATGTAAAAGCTTTTTATAATGCAAAAACACCTCATGAATATAACAAACTGATGGGTATGATTTCGATGTTTACTCTCTTGTTTGGTATTGTGTACGGACTCGGATTTTATATAGGAGCTTGATTTATTTAAAACAATAAAAGATGAGAGGAGCATTTACATGAATGAAAATCATAGAAAATGGAAATGCGAGTTTAATGTAAAATATAAACTATTTTTGTATGAAAGTTGTTATTATTAAATACAACGCAGGAAATATATTTTCGGTGAACTATGGTTTGAAACGAATTGGTGTTGATGCTGAGATTACGGGCGATATAGAAAAAATAAAAAATGCGGATAAAGTCATTTTTCCCGGAGTGGGCGAGGCGAGTACTACGATGGCTTATTTGCGCGAACACGGATTAGACAGCGTGATAAAAGAACTAAAACAGCCTGTTTTTGGAATTTGCATCGGAATGCAGCTGCTTTGTTCTTATTCTGAAGAAGGAAATGTAGAATGTCTAGGTATTTTTGATGAAAAAGTGATGAAATTTTCATCTCAAGAGCCGAATATAAAAGTGCCGCATATGGGTTGGAATACAATTCAACATAATGATAATAAGCTGTTTAATGGAATATCAAATGATGAATATCTGTATTATGTGCACAGTTACTATGCCAATGCAGGAAAAAATACGATAGCAACAACCAACTATGTTCGGCCGTTTAGTGCGGCTTTACAAAAAGATAATTTTTATGCTGTACAGTTCCACCCCGAAAAAAGCGGAGCGATTGGAGAGAAGATACTAAAAAACTTTATAGAATTAATTTGAGTAAATAAGTAAACAAATTGCTCGTTAACTTGTTAACTCGTCAACTAAAAACTATGCTTGCAAAAAGAATCATTCCTTGTCTTGACATTAAAGACGGGCAAACCGTAAAGGGAATTAATTTTGAAAACCTGCGTAATGCAGGCGATCCTGTAGAATTGGGAGCGGAATACAGCCGCCAAGGTGCCGATGAATTGGTATTTTTGGATATCGCCGCCACGCACGAAAAACGAAAAACGTTTACCGAATTGGTAAAACGTATTGCCGAGAACATTAATATTCCGTTTACCGTGGGAGGAGGAATTTACGAATTGGCAGATGTGGATAGGTTGTTGAGTTCGGGTGCCGACAAGGTTTCGATTAACTCGGCGGCGATAAAAAATCCCGAATTAATCGGGGAAATTGCCCAACATTTTGGCAGTCAAGTGTGCACGGTAGCTATTGACGGCAAATTTGAAAATGGCGAATGGATTTGCTATTTAAACGGCGGCCGTATTCCTACCGACCGGAAATTATTTGAATGGGCAAAAGAAGCGCAAGAACGCGGTGCGGGTGAAATTCTTTTCACCAGTATGGACCACGATGGTGTAAAACAAGGTTTTCCAAATGATGCGTTATGCACGTTGTCTGAGGAGCTTAACATACCCATCATTGCGTCGGGTGGCGCCGGTGCGATGGAGCATTTTTATGATGCGTTTACGCTTGGGAAAGCTGATGCGGCGTTGGCAGCGAGTATTTTTCACTTCAAAGAAGTAAGCATTCCCGAATTGAAACAATATTTGCATTCAAAAAATATTCCTGTGAGGATATAAAAATCGTAAATTATATAAACTATGGGCTTATTTATTCACATGCTTATTTTAAGCTTGGCTGTATATTTTACGGCTTGGCTGTTGCCGGGTGTTAGTATAACCAGTTATCCTTCAGCTATTTTGGTGGCTATTGTACTGGGTTTGCTCGATGCGTTTTTGAAACCTATTTTAGTATTTCTTTCGTTTCCGATAACGATAGTAACATTCGGACTTTTTCTGCTGGTTATCAACGCAATAATAATTTTAATTGCAAGCTACCTTATAGGTAGTTTTAAGGTTGAAAGTTTTTGGTGGGCGTTGCTTTTCAGTATTGTTGTTAGTTTGGTTAGCGGAATAATGGAGAGTGTTGTTCAGTCTTAGAGTTTTTAATATAAAAAAGAAAGCGGCAACCAAAATAGGTTGCCGCTTTTCTTTTGGTCATATTGTTTTTACTGCCATTTATTTGCAAACTACTTTAGTTGTTTGTGTACTTGTACGAACAATGTACAAACCGCTTTGAGCTACAGGGATTATTATTTCATCTGATTTTACGATAGTGCTTGCTACTATTTTTCCGTTCAGATCGACTACAACAAGCTTGCTTCCGGCGTTGGCATTGCGTACAACAATATTTCTATCATAAGCATAAATAACAGTTGTATCTGCCGAAGCGTTGTTTAAGCCCGAAATAGTGCGATTGATGGTTATGACAATCGGTTCCACGCTGTCAAAAAATACGTATCTAAGAGGTGCATTACTAGGCATATAAGTAGCCGTATTGCCTTCGATGTACCAAGCAAAAGGATTGTTTTCCAATTTTACAGTACCACCGCCGGTGGTTCCGCCAAGTGTAAGAGCCATTAATGCCGCGCGAATTTCCTCATCGGTAGCATTAATGTTTACGTTAATGTTCGAGCTATTCGCAAATATAGAAGTGATGGTGTTGTCAGGTTCATTCTGTGTCCATACACTTAAATAATAATTACCCGCTGTGTATGAACTATAGTCGGTTACTACAATATAATAATCGCCGGCTGATGGAGTCATTAAATTGAGATAAGAATCATAGCTATAATAATCATAACCATCGTCATCCGAGGTAATAAATGTATATCCTCCCATACCATCGGCTTTGTAGATAAGCAGATATGAATCATTTTCTTTTGCAGAGTGTATTTGTATGTTGCTTCCTGCCGGCAATGTTATTTTATAAGCTACGGCATAGAAATAACTATCGTCATACCTAAAGTAGTATGTTTCATCGCCCGCTACCAAATCGGTAGTATAGCCGGTGGAGTTAAATTGCATATTGGCAGAATAGGTAATGGTACGAGTAGTATTGTTGAGCAGTTCAGGTAAAGTAATAACAGAAGACGATGCTTCTTTTACTTCGAGAGAATATACCAAATCGTAATAACAGTGCGCGGCAAATATCAAACGTATATTGCCGGTAGTTGCAGCTGTGTAATTGTATGTTATTAAAAGTTCCTTGCCATCATAAGTATAATTGTATGCACCATCATCTATTATATCGTTCATATTACCTTGTAGAGTGCCTCCTGTAAGCAGACTAAATCCACCTTCGATATAAGTATAATCCGGCGTGAAATAGCGGAGACTAATGCTATACGTTTTGCCTGCTTCTGCGGCAAAAGTGTATCCGCGCGCAATAATAGTCTCGTCTTCGAAGTCAATAAATACTTGATTGTCAGTATTGCTTAACGAGCTGGTAGCAGTTGCGCCAAGATTGAGGTTCGGATAGTTGATTTCAGTGTACGAAGGTATTCTGATTTCTTCTATTTTGATAGTATAGCTCAAGTTGTTTAATTCGTAATCGGCTAATAAAAGGCGTAAAGTAGCGTTTTCGGAAGCAAAAAAATCACACGGTACTGTAAGTACCGAACCGTACATGTAGCCGCCATCGCCACCTATCACGTCATTATCGTTGCCTTCGAGTGTGCTTCCCGTTAATATATGGAAACCGGTGTAAAAATAAATATCCTGCGTCGCTTCGTATCGACAAGTAATTCTATACATTTTACCTGCTTCTACCGCAAAACTGTATCCTATGCCGGTAAAAGTATCGCCCCACATATCAATCACCATATTGTTTTGTGTTGTAAACGAACCTTGTACAGGAGTTCCGTTAGTAGGAATAAGGGTTGAATAATTCAGTGCGGTGTATGGAGTTTCGACTCCCAAGACAGAAAAACCGGAAACGGCCTGTGTTGCCTGTTGGCTTTTTGTTTGCTTCACGGTCCAATTTTGTTTCGCAGTCCACAGCTTGTTTTGTGCACTTGCTCCAACAGTAGCCAGTAAAATTGCCGCTACGATAAAAGTAAAGATTTTTTTCATACTTGTAACATTTTTAGTTGGTGATTAAATAAAAAATCATTGTAATGATTGTACAAATGTAATTTATTTTTTTGATTACTTTTGAAAAAAATATACGAGCATGAAAAAAATTCTTTTTCTTTTTAGTTTTTCCCTTTTTTGTTGTGTGGCGAGCGCGCAATATTTTGGCGGTGGAATTGTTGCCGGAATGACGTTGAACCAAATAGACGGCGATGGTCTTGGCGGATACAATAAGTTGGGTGCTGTGGGCGGATTTATGGTAAACAGGACATTTACCGAAAATTTCGCCATGGCAATGGAGTTGAAATTTATTCAAAAAGGCGCTCGCGCTTCTTATAATATCAACACGCAGAGCGGTGGATTTTACAGAGTTCGGCTCAACTATATTCAGCTTCCACTAATAGCACAATATAATTTTTGGAACGATTTTTGGGGAGAATTCGGGCTTTCGTATGGTTATTTGATTAGTTCCAAAGAAGAAAATGATTTTGGAGAAATACCCAGTTCAATTCCTTTCAACAAATCGGAATTTGCGGCGTTAATCGGCATATCGTATGATATCCCGAAAACAATGCTGCGCGTAAATGCGCGATTTGCGTATTCTCTTCCTGTTCGCCGAAATGATGCGCAACGGCAAATTCAAACGTTTAATCCACGATTCAAAGGGCAATACAACAATAGTTTGGAGTTTAGCCTGATATGGTTTTTAAATAAAGGAATAAAATATTAATTTTGCAAGCGTTCCAAAAATTTTTATATGATAAAATCGGTTTGTGTTTATTGCGCTTCAAGTCCAAATGTCGAACAATTTTATATTGAACTCGCAAAAAAAATAGGCAAATTATTGGCAAAAAACGGCATTCATTGCATCTATGGTGCCGGTTCAACGGGTTTAATGGGTGGACTTGCCAACGGCGTGTTGTCGCAAAATGGAGAAATAACGGGAATTATTCCGCGCTTTATGTGCGAGCGCGAATGGAACCATACAGGTTTGCCCGAACTTATTATGGTGGAAACGATGCACGAGCGCAAAGAACTGATGTTAAAAAAAGCTGATGCAGCTATTGCTTTGCCCGGTGGAATCGGCACTTTTGAAGAATTAGTAGAAGCCATTACATGGCGAAAACTCGGACTTTTCAATAATCCTATATATATTGTAAACAGTAACGATTATTACCGTCCGCTGATTGATATGCTGAATAAAGCTGTTGTCGAAAAATTTATGGAGGAAGAAGACTTGAACTTGTGGAAAGTTGTGGACGATGAAGACGAACTTTTCGATGAGATACGTAAACACACATCAACATGCCGGATAATTTCGTAAATATAAATGATACAATTGTTTCGGAAGAATTACATTTTAATTTTCTTCCGTTGCCGGAAAAAATTTCGTTGTTAAACAATGATAACTATTATATTGCCGTTTCTCCGCCAAAAACTAATTTTCCACGAGCCGAAGGCAATGCCATTCCGTTTATGATGCAGTCGCAAAGTTGGCTTGCGTTGGTGCTGATAATTCAATTTTTTGTGTATTTTCATGCTTTTTCGTATTTCCGAAAATTTTGGTCAGAGAGCCTCAAAGAACTTTTTCAAACAAAAGAGCGCTCAAGCCTTTTTATTGATACTTCGATAAAAAATTCCCGACAAATTTTCTATTTAAGCTTTCTTGCAACCTTAAATTTGGCACTCTTTTTGTATCTTTTTATTTCGCGCCATCAAATTTATTCCGAAAATCAATCCATCCATATTTTGCTGTTTTTTGGAGTTGTGTTGTTTTTCTTTATATTGAAATTCAGCTTATTGCGATTCTTGCAATATGTTTTTTTTGATAATAATATAACAGTAGATTCGATTAAGGACAGTCTTTTTGTGCTGACATCAATGCTGGGTGTACTGCTGTATGTCAATGTTTTGTTTTTAATTTATTCACCGTTTCAATACGCTGATTATTTGTTTGTTGCAGGTTTTGTTATCTACATTTTGTATGTTGTTTTAACCGCTTATCGACTTATGAAGCATTTTTATACTCGAATTTATTCTTTTTTCTATTTAATTTTGTATCTTTGCACCCTCGAAGTTTTACCCGCGATTTTGCTATATATAGCACTTTTTGAAATCGAACAAATTAGTTTATAATGGACAATAAAGCAGTAAAAATAAAGAGGATACTTGTTTCTCAACCAAAACCGACATCAGAAAAATCTCCCTATTTTGATATTGCCGAAAAATACAATTTGAAGATTGATTTTCGTCCGTTCATAAAGGTGGAAGGTGTTTCGGCAAAAGAATTCAGACAACAACGAATTTCTATTCTTGAGCATACTGCTGTTATTTTTACGGCTCGCACGGGAATTGATCATTTTTTCCGCTTGTGTGAAGAAATGCGCATTACAGTGCCTGACACAATGAAATATTTTTGTGTTTCGGAAGCAGTTGCTCTTTATTTGCAAAAATACATACAATACCGCAAGCGTAAAATATTTTATGCCGAAACAGGTAAATTAGAAGACCTTATCACGGTTTTGTTGAAACATAGTTCAGAGAAATTTCTATTGGCGCTATCCGATGTTCACAAAGATGAATTGACCGATTTGATGGATAAGCACAATTTGTCTTACGACAAAGCGACTATGTATAAAACAGTCAGCAATGATTTTGGTCCCGACGAAGAATTTAATTACGATTTGTTGATATTTTTTAGTCCTGCCGGAATTGCCTCTTTGTTGAAAAACTTTCCTGATTTTGACCAAAATGGAACTATTATTGGCTGTTTAGGACCAACCACAGCTAAAGCAGTTAAAGATGCCGGACTTCGTCTTGATTTTGAAGCTCCGCGTCCGGACGCACCATCTATCACTGCTGCTTTGGAGATTTTTGTGAAAGAAAATCATAAAAATGCGAAAAAACCGATGTAAATTTTAAAACACTTTGTCAATAACAAAAATAAAAAAGGGTAAAGAAATTTTATCCTTTTATTTTTTTTGTTACTTTCGCATCAAACCTAACAGGTTTCAAAAACCTGTTAGGTTTGTTAAAATATTAATAAAATCTCATAACCAACAACTTATAACTACTTTTGTGCAACAGGAAAAACTTACATTTCAAAAAACGGAACGTTTAACCGGCGAAATCCGCATCAAAGAACTCTTTGAAAAAGGCGAATTTTTGCTGTCATATCCATTTCGAGTTGGTTTTGTTATTGCGCCCGAATCCGATATTCCTGTAAGAGTGGTTATCAGCGTTCCAAAAAAACGCTTTAAACACGCTGTTGACCGAAATCGGATAAAACGGATGATAAGAGAATCGTACAGGCTGAATAAAAAATCACTTTACGAAATATTGAAAGAGAAAGGATATGCTATTCATTTAGCTGTCAGCTATATTTCTTCCGATGAATTGCCGTATGACATGATTCAAAAAAAATGGATAGAAACTATCGGTAAATTGGGTAAAAATTTGCCTTGAAATGAAAAAGCTTTTGACGTATATTTTATTACTTCCTGTCTATTTTTACAGGTCTGTTATTTCGCCGTTTACACCTGCAAGCTGCCGATTTGTTCCGACCTGTTCTCAATATGCCATAGAAGCGCTCAAAAAACACGGTCCATTTAAAGGTTCTTGGCTCGCGATAAGAAGAATTCTTCGCTGTCATCCTTGGGGCAAACATGGATTTGATCCGGTTCCATAAATTTCCCGCAAAGACACAAAAAACACTAAGAAAACGTTGTGTTCTTTGTGTCTTTGCGGGAAATATAGTTCAATAGCTGTTCGTATAACATTGGTTGCCAATTATTTGCCGATTTCACAACAGTTGTGTTGTGCCACAACAGATTCAAATCTCCGTTAAACAAAATAGTTTGGTCAATAAGCTGTTGACAATAAGCCAATGCCGATTCATAATCCAAATTCATATATTGCTCGCGGTCAAGCGTACATTCCATAATCGTTAACGGGTGCAATATCAAATCTGAAACTTCTTTTGTTCTCACATTAATCCATTTTACAGCACGACAAGTACCCAATCGAAATCCCGACACATCGGCAAATCCCATGGTAAAATCGTCGGTTATTCCGGCATTAATCAAGTATTGCATATCTTGCGGTTCTTTTGCTCGCAGGTAATGATTTCGATTGTAACAGATAGTTTTACCCGAATATTGTTCTAATTTTTTCTTTTCTTTTTTTATCAATTCGAGTTTGTCGCCCGATAAATAACTGCAATGTAACCCGATTTTTGCTCCTGCTTTTTCAATTATGTTGAACAAATATTGAATGTCTTTTGAATTCAAATTGTATTTCGGCTTATCAAAACAATATGATTTCACTGCTGATTTTATGAAAAAAATCGTTTCAGCTTGCAGTTTTTCATTTTGCTTCAACAGCCATGGAAAAGTGAAAAAAGGGTCGTTTTCGATATTTCCATTGTATATTTTTAATGCTTTATGAAAATTACAATTAAAAAATGCTCTTGCCAAATTTCGGAAATTTCGGTATTGGAAAGGAATATCTACATCGTGAGTTAAATAAATTTTATTAAATTGACGCGGCGGTTCCGGCACATTTATTCCTGTTTTTCGCAACCATTTTCGCAGTAATCTGCCGTATTCGTCTACAATAGGACGATGCCCAACATTTGCCCGATAGGCAAAAGATTCTTTCCCCGGAAATCTGCCGTGTTCATCACGACAATCAGGGCGAATCCATTCTTCGTAACGACTTAATAAAAAATAAGACGAAGCGATTATATCTGCGTGAACAACCAATGTTTTTCCTTTTGTTTCTACGACAGGTTTTCCGTAAAGAAGCGGAATATCTTCGATGAAATCGATAGGAAAAGCAGGAAGCGATTCTTTTTTTCCATAAAAAGAATCGTCAAAAAATCGAGATGGAACAATAACTACTTTATATTGCTCAAAAAGATTTTCATCGGCAGTGTAACCGATGGAATCAATTATGGCGGAATCATCAGAAGCAACCAAAAATTGAATGAGATAGTTGAGTAATTTTTCCATAGATTTTATCTATGTTGTAAATGTAGTTATAACCCTCATAAAAAAACAGAAAGTTTTAAACATAATTATAACTTTCTGCAAAGAGATGAGAAGTTTTAAGTATAATTATAATTTTTGATAAAAATATGAAAAGTTGTAACTATGATTATAATTTCTTGTCTACAAACTCTTTCCTTTTTCCCGCAAAAATCTCGTATTTATGATATTCACATTCTAACGAAGCATTCAGCATTTTTATTTTTACAGAAGGTTTAAGGCCTATTTTGAATAAACATTCTTTGTGCGAACTGATAATCCAAGCATCGTAACCCATAAAATAATGTTTTAGTCGCTCGCCAATAGCGGCGTAAAGACTGTAAATATCGTCCGACATGATTCTTTCGCCGTAAGGTGGATTGATAACAACAATGCCTTTTTCGGCTTGCGGATTTAACTTTTGAATGGGACAAACTTGCAGTTCGATGTATTTAGATAAAGCAGCACTTTTCACGTTGGATTCAGCTATTTTTATCGCTTTTGGCGAAATATCCGAACCGTAAATCTTGTATTTAAATTCACGTTCGTCCGATTGGTCGTTGTAAATTTCGTCGAAAAGTCCTTCGTCAAAATCGTTCCATTTTTCAAAGGCAAATTCTTTTCGATAAATTCCGGGTGGAATATTAAGCGCAATCATAGCTGCTTCGATTAACAGCGTTCCGGAACCGCACATTGGGTCAACAAAATCGCAATTCCCATCCCAACCGGTCAGCATAATAAGTCCGGCGGCGAGCGCTTCGTTGAGCGGCGCTTCGTTTTGTGATACTCGATAACCTCTTTTGTGCAACGATTCGCCCGAACTGTCTAATGAAATGGTGCACGTATTTTGCGCAATATGGATATTGATCATAATGTCGGGACTTTCGACGCTCACCGATGGACGTTTTCCGTATTTTTCGGTAAAATAATCGGCAATTCCATCTTTTACTCGATACGCCACAAACTTGGAGTGCGAAAATGTGTCGGAATAAACAACCGAATCTATTGAGAATTTTTTCTTTAAATCAAGGTATTCGTCCCAATTTATTTTTTTAATTTCTTCGTACACTTCATCAGCCGAAAAAGCCTTGAACGTTTTGATAGGTTTCAATACTCGAATAGCTGTGCGGCAATGCAGGTTTGCTTTGTAAAGCAATGCCAAATCGCCCGTAAAAGAAACGGCGCGTCTGTGAATTTGCAAGTCTTCGGTTGCTCCGATTTTTACGAGTTCGGAAGCCAAGACTTGCTCCAACCCTTGAAATGTTTTAACGATTATTTGAAATGTGTTTTGCATGCGAATTAAGAGTTAAAAAGCGCGAATCTTATGTTTTCAGATTTTTATTGATTTATTTTCTATAAATTTAATGTGTATTTTTCGTGCCTAATTTCGCTTTTATCGCCGGAACTAATTCTTTTAAATCCAGTTTCAGCATCAACAAAATAAACAGCACTAATAAAACGGCTTTGTAAACGTAAGATATTATCACGTTGTCGAAAGTGATAACAAGGCTTAAACCATACAACAATATGGCGACAAAGGTATAAATTCCTATTTTTTTCAAATCGTATTCTATCGGCATATTTTTTTGTCCGAAATAATAGGAAACAATCATCATGACGAAATAGCACGCAAATGCCGCCCAAGCCGAAGCCATATAACCGTATATCGGCACAAATGCGACATTAATCGCCAATGTTATGATAAGCCCGAGAATAGAAAACCACGCGCCATATTTCGTTTGGTCAGTAAGCTTATACCAGAGCGAAAGATTGAAAAATACGCCTTGAAAAATGTACGAAAACAATACAATCGGCACCACGCGCAAGCCTTCCCAATAATCACTTCGGATAAGATATTTCAATATATCAAGCCCAAAAACCATGCCGAGAAAAATCAGCAGCGAAAAAATAACAAAGTATTTCATCGCGTCTGCATAAGCTGCTTTGCTGTTTTTATCTTTGTGCTGAGCAAAAATAAACGGTTCGTAAGCATAACGAAATGCTTGTGTAAACATCATCATCACCATAGCAATTTTAAAACAAGCACCGTAAATTCCAAGTTGAGTGGCAGCTTCGGCTTTATCTTCAAATAAGAATGGAAAAATAATTTTATCCAACGTCTGATTCATAATTCCTGCGATGCCCAACACGAGCAATGGAAGCGAATAGCGAAGCATTTGACGGAGTAAATTACTGTCGAAGTTAAATTTTACTTTTACCACGTATGGTAACAGTGCCAATGTAACCAACGTTGTGGACAGCAAGTTGGATACAAAAACGTAACCAACGCCATACGTCGGATTGTAAAACCAATCAATTAAACCGGCATTTTTAGTCATAATCCACGGACAAACTACCAAAAAGAAAATGTTGAAAATGATATTGGTAAATATCATAAACAGTTTCAATGCGGCGAATCTGATGGGTCGTCTTTGATAACGTAGAAAAGCAAACGGAATAGATCCGAAAGCGTCCATGGCAACTACAATTCCAAGCATACTGATAAATTCTGGATGGTCGCCGTAACCCATCGCATTTGCAATCGGTTGCGAAAAGATGACACAGCAAACAGCAAAAATGAAAGAGGTAAATCCGACAGATGTAAATGTGGTGCTGTAAACTGTATCGGCTTCTTCTTTATTTTTATTCACGAAGCGGAAAAATCCTGTTTCCATTCCATAGGTTAATACTACAAGAAGAAAAGCTGTCCAAGCATACAGGTTTGTAACAATGCCGTATTCGGCAGAACTGCTTAATACGAAAGTATATAATGGAACAAGCAGCCAATTCATGAATTTGCCGACAATACTGCTTACGCCGTATATGGCTGTCTCTTTTGCAAGGGATTTCATTTTTTGTTCTGCCATGATAACTTTAGAAACTGTTTAAATTTTTCACAAATATTTATTCTTTATGATAGAAACTAATTTATTTGATAGGCAAATTTTAAGCAGTTTCTAAATTTATTGCAAAGATAAAGGATAAAAATAAAAAGAGAGAGTTTAAAGCTCTCTCTTTTTATTTTTATCCTTATCTTCCTTCGTATATTTTTTCTTTAATACAATTAACTCGCTCAACGGCTTCGGGATTGTTTTCATCAATCATTTCTGCGGGAAGTTTAGGTATTCTCAATCTTGTTCCGATTTCCAACGCATCCGGATCGGACGACAAAACATCTGTATTTGCCAAATAGATATAAGGCCAAAACATAAAGTTTCCATAATGTTGTGTTGAGAATATAGCTAAATGAGTCCCTTTTTCGGCAGTAACATAAGTCAACGTTTCGTAAGCAGAAGGATCAAAATCGCAAATTATTTCTCCTGTTGGACGGCTTGTTTCTTCGTCATCTTTAGGGTCATTTTTCACGGGAGCAGGTCTTTCTATTCTGCTTTGAGATAATTGATTTTCGAGAATTTCTATTCTCTTCATGGCATCTTTACAACAAGCAGTCGCATCTTCTGTTGGCATTTCTTCCAGCATTTGTTCTACCACATCTCTCAACTCGTTTAATCGTCTTTCGAGATCTTTCGTTTCAGCTTTATCACTCATGGCAGGCGTTCCGTATCCGTATGTTGCGTCTCTTACGTGTCTTCCTTTTCCGAAATTCATCTTATGTCGGAGCGAAAGAGCAAATACCATAAACGCATCGTTAGAATTTCCTTGTCTTAATTCGGGCATTTTAGTACCGCCTTCATAATTGTCTTTATTGTGCATTCTGTATTCTGCTTTTGCTCCAATGGCAAAATGTCTGCTTACATTATATTCTATGAGTAACGCAAGTGGAATTACATACGCCATTCCGTCATCTAATTTCATTGGAACTCTAGATGATGCCGGTCCGCCAAGTACAGGTTGTCCGGTTGCCCTATTAATCGTTTCAGCATTGTAAAATGAAACTCCCCAACCGACATTTCCATACACATTCCACTTTTGTGGTCTGGTTTGGTAAAAAAGATTTAGAAAATTTAGAGACAAAAAGGCAGTTGCTTCTTGAGCAGTTCCTTGTACTCTTCGTATATTATCGTTAAAAACGGCTTGATAAGGCATGTACATGTATTGTACTCCTAACCCGAAAACAGGATTGAAAGTACGTTCTAACGTACCGCCCAGTGTGGGTTTAAAATCTGTAGTAGGAAACATTTGGTCGTGAGACTCGCTTACATCGCCATTAAAAATAGTCGTGCCGACATCAACTGAGTACGACCAGTGTGCAAAAGTTTTTCTATCGGCAGAGCTGTAATACATCAGCTCTCTTTTCTGTGCTTGAGTCAGCATTGGAAATAATACTGCAGACAGAATAATTAAAAGTTTGTGTAAATTTCTTTTCATAACATTAAGGATAAAAGGATGTTAGTTTTTTATTTTGATATTATAGCGGCTGTAAAACTAATTAATAAATTTAAATTATATTCATAAATTTCATATTTTTTTATCCAAAAAGAGAAAAAAGTATCCTTTTTAAGGAAAAATATGTGTATTTGTTTGTAAAAACTTCAATTTTATGTTTTAAAACAGTGCACTTTGCTCTCCAAATTTTGTTCTTCCCAGATGTTTGTATGCCAAAGGAGTGACTTCGCGTCCGCGCGGAGTGCGCTTCAAAAAACCTTCTTTTATTAAAAAAGGCTCATATACTTCTTCTATTGTTCCCGCGTCTTCGCTGAGCGCTGTTGCAATAGTAGTTAGTCCAACCGGTCCGCCTTGGAATTTATCAATCAAGCAGCACAATATTTTGTTATCAATTTCGTCTAATCCGTATTTGTCAATGTTCAATGCTTCGAGGGCAAAGCAGGCAATTTCGTAATCTATTGTTCCGTTTCCTTTTACTTGTGCAAAATCGCGTACACGTCTCAACAAAGCATTCGTAATACGCGGCGTGCCACGGCTTCTGCCCGCAATTTCGACCGCCGCTTTTTCGTTGCACGGAATGTTTAATATGGAAGCTGATCGCTTCACGATTTGTTTTAGTATCGAAACGTCATAATATTCCAAATGGCAGTTAATGCCAAAACGTGCACGCAATGGACTTGTCAGCATTCCGCTTCGAGTGGTTGCACCTACAAGCGTAAAAGGATTTAAATCTATCTGAATAGAACGTGCGCTTGGTCCTTTGTCAATCATGATGTCGATGCGATAATCTTCCATTGCCGAATAAAGATATTCTTCGACCACAGGACTAAGGCGGTGAATTTCGTCGATAAAAAGAACATCGTTTGGTTCTAAACTTGTGAGCAAACCAGCCAAGTCGCCGGGTTTGTCTAATACCGGACCGGATGTTATTTTGAATCCAACGCTCAATTCATTGGCAATGATATTCGACAGTGTTGTTTTTCCTAATCCGGGCGGACCATGCAAGAGCGTATGGTCGAGCGCTTCGCCGCGTTCTCGTGCAGCTTGCACAAAGATTTTTAAGTTCTCAATGATTTTATTTTGTCCGCTGAAATCGGAAAAAGCGAGCGGTCGCAAGGCTTTTTCAAATTCTTTTTCGCGGTCGGTGGTGCGGTTGTTTCTTATATCGAATTGTTCTTCCATAATTTAATCTTTAATTTTTTTCATACTGTTTTCCAACTGCAAAAATCTATCGAAGTCGCTTTCAAAAAGATGGTTTTGGACTATCCGATATTTCCGGATAGTTGAACTGTCAGTTTTTAATTCCTTGTATTCAAATATCTTTTGATATTGTCATTTACAAGTAATCATTCTTCATCTTTTGAAAAATCCGTAATTTCGCTTTTTTGCATTGCGTCAATAATATCGATTTTAGTCTCTCATCAAAATCTTGACAATCAACAATATAAGCCATTATTCTCTGTAACAGTTCATCGTCAATATTTGAAGCGGCAATGTGATAAACGATTGCTTCCATTCGCTGCATAAATTGAGTGGCAGCCCAGAAATGTCCGTTTTTATGCAGAAAATATGTGCCGAGCGTAAGGGAAATACGCTTGTTGCCATCGCTAAAAAAATGTTCCGAACAAAAACGAAAAACCAAATAACGGAGTTTTGAAACGAAATCGGGATAATACAAGTCGTTTTGTATAAAGTCCAATACGCTTTCTATTCCGCCCTTGTCGCGAATACCAGAAAAACCGCCACCGCTTTTTTCAATTGTTTTTTGATAAACATCGACCGCTTCTTCGTATGATATGTATTGTATTTCATTCATCTTCGGCTTGTTTTAGGCGTTTCAAAACGTCCTGATTTGCTTCCAGAATTGAATCAAAGTCAATGGACTCACTACCAATAAACCGCTCATATTCTTCGGGTGTTACGGCTTTCAAGTATTCGGCAATATTGCCGTGATAAGCATCGCGGAAACTTAAATCGCGAGAAGCCATTTTGGTACGGGCATCGCTCAAATGCGGCTGTTGGAAAGGGTGTTCGGAAAAATCATCAATAATGGCATAAACTTCTTGTATAGACAAAAGTTGTCCGCCTTTTTCATTAAATTTTTCTCTTATTTCGTAACCCACGCCGTTTTCAAAGGCGGCAATCATCAACAAAACTTCTGCATACATTGTTTCACGGGGCTTATCGCTGTTTTTCAATTTTAATATCTCGCGGTATTCCTTGGAATTTTCTTTGAAAACGGCTTTATAGATATAATCGGTAATTTGGGCGTATTTCATTGTTTGGTGTCCATCAACACACTGATTAATAGCCGAAGTAAGCGATTTCCGGTAATTAATTTCGGCAATAGCGCTCGGAATATAGTTTACATCGCGGCGATTAATGTATTTTGTGCCGCCGCCTGTACGTTCATGAATGCTTGCAATAACAATATCAAGTATCAAACTGCGCACTTGTTTTGCTTTTTCACTTTCGGAAAGCAGCATGCCAATATTGAGAAACGCACGAAAATTGAACAACCCTAAGACTGTAGTTTTGGTCTCCTTATTTATGAGGAGACCAAATTGTAACTTAAACTCTTTCAGTAATTTACCCTTACATAAAAAATAACCGTTGAACTGTAATTCTTCCGAATGACTTGATAAATAGCGTTCAATAGTTGAAGTATCTACTTCGTAAAAATCAGCAACCATCTGTTTGGTAAAACAATATTGCCCCTCAAAGAGCATTGCTTCTACGCTCAACTCTTTCTGTATTGCTTCAACCGCAAAACGATTATTCAATACATTTTGTCGTTCTATTGTTGATATTGATTGGTTTTTATCCATGTTTTTTATGTTTTTATTGTTCGGTCATAATATTTTAATTCTCAACATTTCATGAAAAGCGGATTTTATCTTCACTGTCGGCATTCAAAAATACATAAATTCCGCCGATAACAAAGCGGCGAACCGATTGAAAAAATACTTTTTACCGCAAAAATTATTGCCTATTTCATTCCCGGAAATGAATTTACAAATTTGATTTTCACGTCAGGAAAACTTTCTACAATCTGAATGGTAAAGTCGGGAAAACTTTCCACAAACTGCCATTCTCCGCAATTATTCGGAAAAGAAGTTACTTTTTTAACCTTTATATCAGGGAAAGAGTTGACTACCTGCACTTTGAAGTCGGCAAAACTATTTACTATTTTCACTTTCCCTTTGAGCGGAATGCCGTTGCAGGTGCATTTTTCTTTGTTCAGCCCTTTTTCGGGCGTTGTTTTTTCTGTCGGCTTTCCGGAAAAAGCAGGTTGACAAAAGAAAATGCAAAAGCAAAAAGTAAAAGCAAGGATGTATCTCATAAAAATTTATTTTTGTATTGTCAAAGATAAAAACAAATTCCGCTTGGGAATTTACACCAAATGTGGTTTTTTATTTATTGTTGTTGTTACTTCGTCAATTTCCGAAAAACCTCTTCCATATTTTGCTCTTGTTGCTTCAATGTTCGTATCATTAACCCTTTTTCCAACGCAAGTTGAAAAATATCGGAACGAACATCGCGCGTAGCATAAATCTCAATTATATTCGATGAAATCGGCAATATTTGCTCAATTCCGGCGATAGAAGAAAAATATTTCTCGTCAATCGGCTGTTCCGTTTCTACAATGAAGCGAAGCGTCTCTACGAGCATTGTTTGCGCTTCGTCGGCAACTAATTGTCCTTTGTTGATAATCATTACGCGTTGGCAAATGGCTTTTACTTCCTGCATAATGTGCGTACTGAGCATTACCGTTTTTTCTTTGCCGACTTCGATAATTAGATTTCTAACATCAACTACTTGGTTTGGATCAAGTCCTGTGGTTGGTTCGTCTAAAATTAATACTTTCGGGTCGTGAATCAATGCTTGCGCGAGTCCAACGCGCTGGCGGTAACCTTTGGAAAGTAATCCGATTTTTTTCCTGAATTCGGGAGTTAATCCGGTTTTTTCTATCATTTCATCAACACGCGAAGCGCTGTTTTTTCCCAAGCCATACGATTGGGCGACAAAAGACAAATACTCTTTTACATACATATCCAAATAAAGCGGATTGTGTTCGGGCAAATAGCCAATCATACGTTTTACTTCAATAGGTGAAGTTCTGATGTTAAATCCTGAAACTTCAACATCTCCATCAAAATCAGTGATATAACCGGTTATGATTTTCATCATCGTTGATTTGCCCGCGCCGTTTGGTCCAAGAAAACCAACGATTTGTCCCGATGGAATCTCGAACGAAATAGTATCGAGCACTTGCTGACTTCCGTAGTTTTTACAAATATTTTCGACTTTTATTGACATAGTTGTTCATTGATTTTGTATCACAAATATAGCTAAAATTTTTAATATGTTTTGTTTTTGACAATAAATGCCTAATTTTGTTGCTAAAATCAACAAAAATGGAAATATCAGATTTAGGCGAATTTGGGCTTATCAAACATCTTACTGAAAAAATAAAACTTACCAATTCATCGAGTATAATCGGCATTGGCGATGATTGCGCCGTGCTTGATTATAAAGACAAACAGATTCTTGTAACTACCGATTTATTGTTGGAAGGGATTCATTTTGATTTGACTTATGTTCCATTGAAACATTTGGGTTATAAATCAGCTGTGGTAAATTTTTCCGATGTGTATGCTATGAATGGACAGCCAAAGCAAATTACTGTTTCTATCGGAATTTCCAATCGTTTCAAAGTTGAAGATGTGGAAGAAATTTACAGCGGAATATTGTTGGCTTGCGAAAAATATGGCGTTGATGTAGTAGGCGGCGACACTTCTTCTTCACTAACAGGTTTAACTATTTCTATTACTTGTATTGGCGAAGGTGTTTCCGGTAAAATAGTGTGCAGAAACGGCGCCAAAGAAACCGATTTAATCTGCGTTAGCGGAGATTTTGGAGCGGCTTATATGGGATTGCAATTATTAGAAAGGGAAAAAAGAGTATTCTCGAACAACAGTGATTCAACCATTCAACCCGATTTTGAAGGAAAAGATTATATTTTGGAACGTCAATTAAAACCTGAAGCGCGTAAAGAGATTATAAAAAAACTCGATGAAATGAACATTTTACCAACTTCAATGATTGATGTTTCCGACGGTCTTTCGTCCGACTTAATGCATATTTGCGAACAAAGTGGAGTTGGTTGTCGTTTATACGAAGAACGTATTCCTATTGATTATCAAACAGCTACAATGGCAGATGAATTCAATATGAATTTGGTTACTTGCGCACTTAATGGCGGTGAAGATTATGAACTATTATTTACCGTTCCGCTTTCCGACCACGAAAAAATAAAGGAAATAGAAGGCATTAGTGTTATTGGACATATTACTTCAAAAGATGCAGGTCTTATGCTCGTTACGCGCGATGAGCAAGAATTTCAGCTAAAGGCGCAAGGTTGGAATCATTGTTAAATCTTTCAAAATAAAACAAAATAATGAAAAATCTCAACGAATTAAAAATCGCTATTTCCAGTGACCATGCCGGTTACGAGTTGAAACAGAATTTGATAAAAAGACTGCAAGACCAACTTGCCGAAATAAAAGATTTTGGCTGTTTTTCGGCTGAAAGTTGCGATTATCCCGATTTTGCACACCCAATGGCTGCGGCGGTCGAAAACGAGAATTTCGACCTCGGCATAGCTATTTGCGGAAGCGGAAACGGCGTTAACATGACGGTAAATAAACATCAAGGCATTCGTTCTGCGTTGTGTTGGAAAAAAGAAATCGCGGCGTTGGCACGTCAACATAATAATGCGAATGTTATTGCTCTTCCTGCCCGATTTGTTTCTGAAGATGAAGCATACGAAATGGTCATAACTTTTTTAACAACCGATTTTGATGGCGGCAGGCATCAAGCGCGAATTGATAAAATTCCGTTGAAATGTAATTGCTAAAATGTGCGAAAGCAGAATAAAAAAGTATTAAATTTTTAGAAAAACAAAACAAATAACTTGTAAACAATATATTTCCCACAAAGGCACAAAGTTCACTAAGAAAACTTTGTGTTCTTTGTGTCTTTGTGGAAAAAAACAATAAAATTCGTACTTTCGCGTCCTTTAATTTTTAATTTATGCTGGTAATCATCCTTTTAATTATCGCAACGCTTTTTCAATTAGCTGGTGCTGTTATGGCTATCCGCTTAGTTCGTCGTACGGAATTTAATCTTTCGTGGATATTACTTTCAGCAGCGATTGGCTTGTTGGCGATTCAAAATGCGATTCGGTTTATTCCTTATATTTGGAAAAATCTTCAATACAATGCTGAGGTTGTGATTAATTGGTTGAGTATTGTTGCGGCTATTTGTATTGTGATTGGCGTATTTTTGATTTCAAAGATTTTCGATTCGTTGCAACAAGCTGAAAAAGAACGGAAAGAATCGGAACAGCGAATTTTAAATGCCATTATACAAGCCGAAGAAAAGGAAAGAAGACGTTTGGCAAAGGAATTGCACGATAGTTTAGGTCCGTTGTTATCTACTGTCCGAATGTCTATTTCGGCATTGCGGAAACATAATGCTGATAATGAACAAGCATCTGATATTATTGACAATACGGAATTAATCATTAAAGAAACGATTCGAACGATACGGGAAATCTCCAATAATTTAGGCTCGCATATTCTCAATAATTTTGGGTTGGCAAACGCAATGAAAGCGTTTTGCTCGCCCATCAATTATTCCGGTGAAATCGCCATTTCTTTCAAAACAAATGTTCCCGAAGAACGCTTTGACGAGAAAACCGAAACGGTGCTTTTTCGTGTTTTTTGTGAGTTTCTGAATAATGCCATCAAACACGCTGATGCCAAAAATGTGGAAGTAGAATTGACAAAACACAATAATATTTTACGGTTAATAATTAGTGATGACGGTGCCGGATTTGATGTTCACAAAACACTCAAAAACAGCGAAAAAATGGGTTTCGGAATGGGATTGTCCAATATTTATTCGCGTGTTAAATCCATTGAAGGAACTGTCAATATTGAAAGTTCAACAGAAACAGGAACAAATGCCATCATTGTTGTAAATTTGTAAAATTATGCAACGTTTCAATAAAATCCTAACAGGTTTTCAAAACCTGTTAGGATTAATGCAAAAAATAATTATTTCCATATGAATCCTATCAAAACAATATTAGTTGACGACCATACTCTTTTTCGTAAAGGAATGCAGTTTTTGCTCGATGATTACGATGATATTGAAATCATCGAGCAGGCTTCTAACGGTAAAGAATTGTTAGATATTTTGTCCAAAAAACAAGCCGATGTTGTGTTGATTGACATAGAAATGCCCGTTATGAACGGAATAGAAGCGACGCAAAAAGCAATGGAATTATATCCTAATCTGAAAATTATTTCTCTTTCGATGTACGGTGAGGAAGAATATTATTATAAAATGATAAATGCCGGAGCAAAAGGTTTTATTCTTAAAAACTCTGATATTGATGAAGTTACTCGTGCAATAAGGACAGTAATGAACGGCTCTACTTATTTTTCGTCGGAAGTGCTTTATAACGTGGTAAAAAATATTACCGAAGTTACCGAAAAAAAGGAAAATCTTCCGCAACTTTCAACCCGTGAATTGGAAATAGTAGGATTGATTTGCAAAGGACTTTCTAACGAAGAAATCGGCGAAATTCTTTTCATCAGCAAGCGGACAGTCGAAAAACACCGCGCTAATTTGTTAGCCAAAACAGGATGTAAAAATACGGCGAATTTGGTGATGTTTGCTATTGATAATAAGTTGATATAACTAATCTCAAAAGAACGCAAATTTACGCAAATCAACTATTTGTCATTGCGGGCTTGACCCGCAATCTTTTTATTTTTAGGAGATGCTGAAACAAGTTCAGCATGACAAAAAAAATGCGTAAATTTGCGCTTTTTGCGTCATTTGTGTTCAAAGATTATTCCTCTTTCGGCATTCGCCAAATAATAAAAATATCCAAAAAAGCAGCCAGAAAAAGTGTCAGTGCCCAAGCATTGCGAGGATTGTTTGTAAACATCAAATATGCGCTTGTCAAAAGAAGAAAACTACTTATAAGTTGCATTCTCATTAACCTTCTTATCCTAAAATTTTCACTTTTAGGCGTAAAAACAAGCCTAAAAACAAATATAATAAGTCCACCTACGCCCACTACATAAGGCGCAATCCAACTTCCTGAAATTTGCAAGATAGCGCCTACCAATACGAGCATGGCGCCTAGCGCAAAAATATAATCGTTATTTTTCATTGACATCTACAATATAAATATCTTCGTCTTTTTGCTTCATCAAATATTCTTCGCGAGCAAATTTTATTAAATTTTTGTTGTTTGATTGTAGCTCTTCTTTTTGCCGTTTGCTCAACTCTATCTCATTTTGATAGTAAGCAATATCGTTTTCGAGTTTTTTTATTTTCCTGCCGTTCGTAAATCTCGTCGTAAGATTAAACGAATCGAAAAAAATGAAATACACCCCAAAAGCAAGGATAATAATAATATACTTATTTTTTAAAAACGGCATAACTTTCTGAAAATAATGTGATAACTTTTCCATAGCTCCGAAATTTTTGCATCACAACAAAGGTAGAATTTTTTCTTGATAAACAAGAAATTTTTAGATAAATTGCTGCGCGACAAACCTAACAGGTTTTTAAACCTGTTAGGTTTAGTTGAAAAAATATTGGATTTAATATATCTGTATTTTCAGTCCGTCGTAAGCCAAAAAAACATTCTCGGGTAATGTTTGCTGAACTTCTTGGTGCAAGCCCATTCCATGACTAATGTGAGTAAGATATGCACGGCGTGGATTGATTTTTTGGATAAAATTCAATGCCTGTTCGAGCGTATTGTGCGAAGGATGAGGTTTTATCCGCAACGCATCAATTACCAATATATCCAAATCGTGTAATTTTTCAAATTCCTGTTCGGAAATAGCATTGAAATCGGTTAAATATGCAAAATTTTCTGTCCGAAAACCAAGAACAAGTAAATTCAAATGCATCAGTTGAATGGGTTGAAAAGTAAAATTTCCCACAGAAAACGGTTCATTATCTATTGTGTGTAATGCAAGTTTAGGTACTTTCAGCGAAATGTCATATTGCCGAAAAGAATAAGGCATATTATTTTTAACTGCTTGCAATACACGTTCTTGTGCATACAAATTCATATTTCCCAATGGACGCACATCATCTAATCCCGATATATGGTCGTAATGTTCGTGCGTGAGTAAAATAGCGTCCAATTGGTTGACATGGTGCGTCAGCATCTGCTCTCTGAAATCGGGACCGCAATCTATCAGTACAGTTTCGTTTTTGGAACACAATAATATTGATGCTCTCAATCTTTTGTCCTTTGTATCAGCCGATTGACAAACGGCACACGAACAACCAATTTCAGGAACGCCTGTTGAAGTTCCGGTACCGAGAAAGAGGACAGAAAAATTCAAGCCTCCTAAATCCTCCACAGGAGGACTTTGATTGATAGAGAAATTATTTTCGTTTTTTGTCATTTTGTTGGTTTTTAAAGTCTCCCTTGAGGGAGATTTAGAGGGCTTTGAATTTTCATCCTAATCCGCCATTCATTCGGATAAAGATTATTACACCTGTTTCCAATATTTTTTATCCAGCCAATCGGCAGTTTTTGATAGGTAAGCAATACATAACCTTTTTCTGTCGGCGGTATTTCAATCGCTTCTTTTTGCAAATAAAGAATGGCGGTTTTTAAATCCACTTCAACAGTATTAAATTGCTCTAAATCAACATGCTTGGATAATGCTAAAGCAGTTTCGGGAACAAAATCTCTGCCTTTTTGCTCTGCCAATAAAATGCCGCTGTACATTGGATTGAGATTCTTCTCGAGCCATTCTATTTCTTCAGCTTTATTTGCAGGTAAAGCTCTTATGATGTTTCCAAGCATTGATATTTTCCAATTATCGGATTGCAATAACTGTTTCCTTAATGTTTCCGCTTCTGGTGGAATTTTGATGTTTTTCTTTTCTTTTTTGAGTTTAAATATGTCATTTTCATCGGATGTTTTTCGTAATACAGACAAGAAAAAACCTTCGCCACACGTTTTGTGCGGATAAAAACGATAGCCATAATCCGAAACGGTTATTTTCCAATCGGCGTTTAATTGTAACGGCAATAATTCGGCGCCAAGTTCATTTATTATCCATTGAATGTTTTCCTCGTTTTCGTGGCGATTGTAAGTACAAGTGCTATAAATAAGAATACCGCCTGTTTTCAATGCCGACCAAACAGAAGAAACAATATTGCGTTGACGCTCAACACATTTCTTTACGTTTTCAGGCGACCATTCATTAATCGCGCCTTCGTCTTTGCGAAACATTCCTTCGCCCGAACAAGGTGCGTCAATCAGCATCGCATCAAAAAAAGAATATAATGTTGAAAAATCGTCGGGTGCATTGTTGGTAACCATTACGTTTGGATTTCCCCATTTTATCGTGTTTTCTGCCAAAATATACGCTCGTGAACGGATAATTTCGTTGCTCACCAACAAACTATTTTCAGGTAATAATGACGACAAATGTGTTGATTTTCCACCCGGAGCGGCGCATAAATCAAGCATATTGACAGTTTTGCTAATATGTTGTTTTACAACTTGTTCCACAAACATAGAAGAAGCTTCTTGTACATAATATGCTCCGGCGTGAAATAATGGATCTGCCGTAAACAATGGTCTTTCATTAAGGTAAAAACCTGTTTCGCACCAAGGAACAAGTTTGTTGCCCGTTATGGTTATTTTGTTGTTGACGCGGATGCTTGTGGGCGAATTTTGTTGTAATGCTTGCAAAAAGTCATTCAGTTCACCGTTGAGAATCGGCGTTATTTCGTTTATAAATGATTGCGGTAATTTCATAATCAAAGAAACTGTCTAAATTTTTCACAAATATATTATTGTATAAATACAGAAACTGTTTTTCGCCATAAATTATGTGCTTTTTTGTAAAATTTCATCTTCTTTTTTGCTCATTTAGCCCGCTAAAATCGCAAAACGAATTTGAAATTCTCCTAAAAAATCATCATAATTTATTTAGCGAGCAAAATTTAGACAGTTTCAAAGATAATTGACGCAAATATAAAATATATTTCTATTTTTGTGAGAAAAATATTTGCTTTTATGTCAACTCTCTATCTTATTCCCGTAACGCTGGGCGACTCTACGATTGAGCGCGTACTGCCTTCGGAGAATCGCAATGTTATTCTTCAAATCAAGCATTTTATTGTAGAAGATGTCCGTTCGGCACGACGTTTTCTTAAAAAAACAGATAAGGAAATAAACATTGATGAGTTAACGTTTTTTATTTTAAATCAACATACTTCTCCCGATGAAATCGCTTCTTTCCTCCATCCGATGAAACAAGGTTTTGATATGGGCATTATTTCCGAAGCCGGTTGTCCTGCCATTGCCGATCCGGGCGCAGATGTGGTGCGTATAGCACAAGAAAGAGATTACAATGTAGTGCCGTTAGTTGGACCGTCATCCATATTGCTTTCGCTGATGGCATCGGGATTCAACGGGCAAAGTTTTGCTTTTGTTGGTTATTTGCCTATTCAGTCGCAAGAACGGATAAAAGCACTTAAAAAAATGGAAAATCGGATTTATTCGGAAAACCAAACACAGATTTTTATCGAAACGCCTTACCGAAATGTAAAGCTATTTGAAGACATTGTGAGTCATTGCAGCATGCAAACAAAGCTTTGTATCGCCGCTGATTTAACGATGGAATCTGAATTTATCAAGACAAAAAGCATTGCTGCGTGGAAAAGAATAAAGCCGGAAATAGACAAACGAAATTGTATTTTTTTACTCTTCAAGTAAGTCGTTGCAGTCAAGAATTTTTTCGCACAACACTTCAAATTCACGAGTAAAATTTGCGGTAAAAATACCTGAATCAAACTCTTGACCTATTTGCTTTATTGTCCAGTATTTCCCCATTTGAATGTGTTTTTTATCTATCGGTTTCAAGTCTTCCGTTCCTTTCATATAGTAAACAAAAGCCAGTTGTTTTTCGTTTTCCGTTTCCAGTGTATATCTGTTCAGGTAGATTGGCTTGGTGTTTTCTAATCCGTAGTGTTGTTTGGCTGTTCGAGCAATACATTGGTCGAGAGTTTCGCCGAAAAGCACGTGATTGCTGATGGCAGTATCCCATTTATCGGGAAAAATCAAATCGTTGGAACTCGTTTTTTGCAAATAAATGGTGTTGTTAAAAATGATGTGTACGCGGATTATCGAGTGCAGGTATTTTTCTTTGGAGAACAAACTTTCTCTTTTTTCAACTTTTCCGAATACACTCCCTTTTTCATCAACAATCGGAAACCATTCTTCTTTGCGGAGATTTATTTTAATGATTGTTTCACGGATAAATTCGTAAATAACAATTATTATCAACATAATACAGAGCAATTCTTCGGCAAGAAGTTGTCCTGTTGTTCGATTAGAAAAAACGAAAAATAAAACAATGTAGGTAAGAAACGAAAACAAAAACATTTTTGCCAACCGAAAAAATTCTTCAAAATAACGTGGCGCAATTTGGTTTCTTTTTAATAGTTTTTTAAGTGGTTGTTGGAAAATCAGAAATAGGGCAAGGAAACCAGCTATTACAATGCTAGGTATAACTTCTGCGATTTCATCGGGAACTTTTACCACCAACAACAGCATAACTCCATAGCAAACGATAGCGACAATATATTTAAGAGCGTTCCAAAAAAGAGCCCACTTTCTGAAAGTGTACGACACCACGAACATCAACGTTGCTACGGCAAAAGAGAGTGCAACGCTTTCTCGAATTGTAAGAAAAAAAGTCATCCCCACGATAAGGATAACTACCGCGACATAATCGTAAATCGGATTCAGTAATTTTATTTTTAATGATTCGGTCATAAAATTTTCATTTATCACTCGTTTTATCAACTTAACAACAAAAAAACGAGAATAATAGTTCTCGTTTTTGTTTGGCGTTGTTTAAAGAAATTTAGAAACTCATCATTCTGCTGATGTATTTTCCAATAATATCGAATTCCAAATTAACAACAGTGCCCTTTTTTATCTGATGAAAATTGGTAAATTCGTAAGTATAAGGAATAATCGCCACTTGAAAAGTGTTGTTGGTTGGATTGCAAACCGTCAAGCTCACACCGTTTACCGTAACGGAACCTTTATCAACCGTCATATAGCCTTTTTTTGCCATTGCTGCGTCGAAAGCATATTCAAATGTATAATAAAAACTTCCGGCGGCTTCTTTTACTTCTGTGCAAACAGCGGTTTGGTCAACATGACCTTGCACAATATGTCCATCTAAACGACCATTCATCAACATACTGCGTTCGAGATTTACTTTACTGCCGATTTCGAGCAGTCCCAAATTTGAACATTCTAACGTTTCTTTTATCGCCGTTACGGTATAGCTGTCGGCAGTTAAATCTACAACCGTAAGGCAAACGCCATTGTGCGCCACACTTTGGTCTATTTTGAGTTCGTCAACAAACGAGCACTTCATCGTGATGTGCAAATTTTCTTTTTCTTTTTTCAAGCCAATGACTAAGGCTGTTTCTTCTACTATTCCTGAAAACATATTTTGTGTGTTTTTTGTAATACAAAGATACGAATTTTTTGATATTAATAGATATTTTTTGATATTTGCTTCGCGATATTAATAGATATTTGCTCCATACGGTCGCAATATTGAAATAACAGTTCTATCAATAAATATCTACTAATATCAATGAATATCGCCGAAGGCAAATATCTATTAATATATCCTAATATCTATCAATATCTTAAAATCAAAAAAAATCGTACCTTTGTGAAAAAGAAACGAATTAATGAAAAAATTAATATTCATATTACTAACCGGTTATTTTTCAATATCTAATGCCATGGAAAAAGAAAATGATAACTTCAATTATAAAGTAGATAGGTTTGCCGACATCGAAGTATTGCGTTATCGCGTTGACGAATTTGAAGACCTTTCGTTGCAACAAAAACTGTATATTTATTATCTTTCGCAAGCCGCTATTGAAGGGCGCGATATTCTTTTTGACCAAAATTACAGATTTAATTTGGTTATTCGTAAACTGCTTGAAAACATTTATTTGAATTATACGGGTGATAGAAATACCGAAGATTTTCATCAATTTGAAATTTATCTGAAACGTGTTTGGTTTGCAAGCGGCATACATCATCATTACAGTATGGATAAGTTTGTGCCTGGATTTTCGGAAGATTTTTTTCTTAATGCTGCACGTAATGTACTGTCTGAAGATCTATTAATAGAATTAGCGGTCGTAGATAATAAGTACGCATTAAAATTGAGACATCTTTTCCCAATTATTTTCGATCCGACAGTTGATGCTAAGCGTGTAAATCAAGCCGAAGGGCAAGATTTAATCTTGACTTCAGCCAATAATTATTACGAAAGAGGTATCACACAAAAAGAAGTTGAAGATTTTTATAATGCAAAACGAAATCCCAAAGACCTTACGCCTGTTTCTTATGGCTTAAATAGTCGTTTGGAAAAAGATTTTGGAAATTTAAAAGAAAACGTCTGGAAAATAGGTGGAATGTATTCTAACCAAATAGAAAAAATCGTTTATTGGCTCGAAAAGGCAAAAACCGTTGCCGAAAACGAACAACAACAAAAGATAATCAGTTTGTTGATAGATTTTTACACCACAGGTGATTTAAAAACGTTTGATGAATACAGCATCGCGTGGGTAAAAGATACCGATTCTCATATTGATTTTTTGAACGGATTTATCGAAACCTACGGCGATCCGCTCGGCATCAAGGCAAGTTGGGAAGCGATTGTAAATTTCAAAAATATCGAAGCCACCAAACGCACCGAAATAATCAGCACCAATGCACAGTGGTTTGAGGATAATTCGCCTGTTGATAAGCGATTTAGGAAAAGAGAAGTAAAAGGCGTTTCGGCAAAAGTCATTACCGTTGCTATGCTTGGAGGCGACTGTTATCCTGCTTCGCCATTGGGAATAAATTTGCCCAATTCAAATTGGATTCGTGAAATGCACGGCTCAAAATCGGTAACGATTGACAACGTTGCCGATGCTTATTTCCACGCCTCCAAAGGAAGCGGTTTCAATGAAGAATTTATCATCGGCAAAGAAGAGATAGAACGCCGTGAAAGATACGGAAAACTTACGGATAATCTTCATACCGACCTTCACGAATTGGGACACGGCTCGGGCAAACTCTTGTCGGGCGTAAGTCCGGACGCGCTCAAAGCTTATGGCGCAGTAATTGAAGAAGCTCGTGCCGACCTTTTTGCACTTCATTTTATGGCTGACCTAAAAATGGTGGAACTCGACTTACTGCCCAACCATGAGGCATACAAAGCCGCTTTCTACAACTATATGATGAATGGCTTAATGACACAGCTTGTGCGCATCGAACCCGGAAACGATATTCAACAAACACATATGCGGAATAGGCAGATGGTAGCGAGATGGGTGCTTCGCTATGCGCTGGCATTAGCAGAATTGCACGGTACAGCGCCTGTGGTAGAATTAGTAGAACGCGACGGGAAAACTTTTGTGCAAATCAATGACTACGAGACTTTGCGTGAACTATTCGGAAATTTACTAAGCCAAGTACAGCGTATAAAATCCGAAGGCGACTACGAAGCTGCCAAAAATTTAGTGGAAACTTACGGTATAAAAGTAAATCAAGAACTTCACGCTGAAGTGCTTGCGCGCTACAAAAAACTAAATATCGCGCCTTACCGTGGTTTTGTAAATCCTGTTTACACGCCTGTTCTTGACGAAAAAGGCAAAATAATCGACATCAAAATCGACTATACGGAAGGCTATGTAGAACAGCATTTGCGGTATTCGAGAGAGTATTCACATTAGGAGAGAAAATATTTTTGAAAAAACAATGAAATAATTTTGCCAAAAATAAAAATGCTCTTATCTTTGCATCGCTTTTGAAGGAAAGCATTTTATATTTTTCGGGCGTTTAGCTCAGCTGGTTCAGAGCATCTGCCTTACAAGCAGAGGGTCGGCGGTTCGAATCCGTCAACGCCCACTTGAATATGAAGCACTTACAATAAATTTGTAGGTGCTTTGTTTTTTTAGTGAATTATTAGTGAAACTTTTTTTATTTTTGCCAGCACAAACAATTTTTATTTCTACCAGTATGAATAATTATTCTGTATTAAAAGACTTAGAGGATTTTTATCATTATGAAATAGAAGAACTTAAAAAGCAATTTTGTTATGACTATTATGAATACAGTACAATTGTTGATTGTGATGACAATCTCGGCATAGTCAAAGTCCATAATTGCGAAACTAATGAAATAGACACTATAAGTTTTGAAGATACTGAATTATGGAAAGCACTCTATGAGAAAACGGAAAAATTAAAAGATGACATTGATTCTGTTTTTATGGAAATGGATTCCTTAAATATGCCGAAAAATGGATTTATCAATTATTTGAGTAAAACCATTAGTAGCATTAGAAAAAATCATTTGGAGTTATTTACGAAGTTTCCTATTTGTGAAAAGCCTTTTGTTACCATAGAAACATATCTACTCGACAAATACGAAGAAAAATTGTCTACAAAGGAAAACAAAAAGGAAACTTCTATCCAAAATTTATCATTTGCAAACTTTCATATTCATAAAATACAGAAGTTGTATCGTTTACTAACAAAAAATCCTGCTTTTATTGAGGCTGACGAAAAAGAATTTGTCAATGCTTTTTCGGGAAAAGAAATTAATACAGGAATAAAATGGCTGGTAAAAAATAGCAGAAATAATAAAGATATAAGTAAACCATCTTTATTTTATCTTATAGAGCAACTCATAAAAAACGGCTACATAAGTAATAACAATAATTCCAGTTTTTTGAAAGACATTTCCTTGTCTTTATTTCGGGACGAAAGTGGAAATAGTTTTTCTTCTGGCAGTTTAGCCACTTCTGTAACCAATTACTCAAAAAGTCAAAAAAAGAAAACACCATCGAAGCCTACACGAAAAGCAGATATTGACAAAATCATATCTGAACTGCAAAATAAACCCTAACGCCCTAAAGAGTTTGTTTTTTTCAAAAAAAATATTCTTTTCTTTCCTCATATCACAATACCCTAATACTCCTATTAGGGTATTTTAGGATATTGACAGACAGTTACTTACATTGTATTTTTGCGCTGTGAAATTTTTATTTATTAAAACTTTATGACGACAAAAAAAACAATTAGTGATGATTGTAATTGTCTGGAATTGGCATTACAAAAAGACATCCTTAGTCTCAAAGAGGCAGCGGTATATATGGACATTTCGGAGTCCTTATTATACAAATTGACTTCAAGAAGTGAAATCAATTTCAGTAAGCCCAACAATGGTCGTATTTATTTCAAAAAGTCCGATTTGAATAATTGGATGTTACAAAATGCTTCTCAAAGTACGAATAGTTTGGAAAGCGGAGTATTAAACTATTTAGCAAAAAAAGGAGGGAAAAATGGATAGAAGAATGATTGGTGAAGGAGTGTATAAAAGACTACCTGAGCCTCTTAAAAAACTCACTGACGAATTTAAAAATCGCGAAAAAGATGTTGTTCTATTATCTTGTATGGGAGTATTAAGTAATTGTTTCCCGAATGTATATGGTATATATGACAAAGACACAATATATCCGCACTTATACATAGTTATAATTGCTCCGCCAGCGTCAGGAAAAGGCGTAATGACTTTTTCTCGAATATTAATAGAAAAAATTCATAACGAAATATTTGACAAAACTAAAACGGAATATTTGGATTGCGAAAAAAGTAAAACGAAGCCTGGAGGCGATAAAAATAAAATATGTCCAAGTGTTCAAGTAAGAATATTGCCAGGAAATGTATCATCGGCAGAAATGTATTCATATTTAGATTCGTGTCAAAGATTTGGCGTTGTTATGATAGAATCCGAAATTGAGACTATAAGTAAGATGTCCAAAAATGATTGGAGTAATTACAGTGATGTCCTGCGCAAGGTATTCCACCACGAAACTATTTCTATTAGTCGTAAGACGGAAAAAATTCACTTAAACATAAATGAACCCAAATTAGCAATCGTGTTAAGTGGCACACCAGAGCAGTTAATGCCTTTAATCCTGTCAATAGCAAATGGTTTGTTTTCAAGGCTATTGATATATGGTTTCGATGAAATAGCCGATTTTAAAGATGTATTTGATAAAAGTAAGAAAAATACCAAACAAATATTCAAGTCGGTTGGCGATGATATTTATTCATTGTATCACAAATTGATGAAAATAGAGCCATTGGAATTTTCATTAACAGAGATACAGGAACGTAGATTTTTAAAGAAATTTAGGAACATACAGGCAGATATTGTCGAGAATTACGATACTGATTTTCTTTCAAGTTTACGTAGACACGGATTGATAATGTTTCGTTTATGTATGATATTAACAGTTTTACGAAACAAAGATAATCTACAAGAACCGCTAATATGCGCAAATAAGGACTACGCAATAGCCGAAAGTATAATGAAAACCGCCTTGCGACACGCCCAATATACTTTTGAAACATTGGAAAATTCTGAATTCATTGCACCGCAGGAAGAAGAAATGTTGAATAAATTAACCAAAACATTTACCAGAGATAAAGCAATTCAGGTTGGAAAAGAGTATGGTGTACCTGTAAGAACTATGGATGATAAATTAATTCAGTGGCGTAATAAAAAGATAATAATTAAAATATCACAGGGAAAGTATCGAAAGAAAAACGAAAAAGAAACAGAAGCCGACAAGGAAGCAGAAGTAAATTCAAAAGAAATAAAAAGAATAGAAATGGAAGCAGAAGCAGAAGTAGCAATGGAAAGAGCAAGGGAAGCCGAAAAACAGAATAATCTGTAACGATTGTAAAAGTTACAATTCTTGCAATAGTTGCAAAACTTGTAATAATTAACTGACTACCCTGACGGAAAATTCAGGGTAGTTCTATTTTAAAACCTTAAAAAAACAAATAATATGAACGAAGCAAACATAAAAATCGTACTTGGCAATAATCCATTAGCAAACGGAGAATATGCTCTGTATCTAAGGATTATCAAGAAAAAAAAGAAAAAGCAAATAAACATCGGTATCCGTTGTAAGCAAGAGCATTTTATAAATGAACAACTAATAAAGGCTCATTTACGACACAAAGTAGAAAATGAATTGCTTTTTCGGCTAAAAACACGTGCATTGGAAATTATCCGAGAGTTTCAGTTGAAAAATCAAGATTTCACGTTAGACGAATTTGAGCAGGCTTTCAGAGGCGAGGGCAAAAATAATACAGAACTATGTGCAATTACGTTTTCTGATGAAATAATTGATGAATTGGAACGCTCTCATAAAATTGGAAATGCAGCAGTATATAAGGAAATAAAAACAGCACTAATTCGATTTGCAGGCAAAAAGGTCTTATTCAAACAGATTACACCAACTTTTCTCGATAAATTTGAAATATTTATGCGGGAACGTGGCAATGAAGACGGCGGAATATCTTTAAAAATGAGAACGTTGAGGGCATTATTTAACAAGGCAATCACAAGAAAGTTAATTTCTCAGGAGATTTACCCATTCAGGGATTATAAAATATCGAAACTGAAACCTGAAAAAAACAAAAGAGCATTAAGTGTTGATGACTTTAAGAAAATCCGAGATTTGGACTTGACCGAAAATCCGCATTTGATAGATGTTCATAACTATTTTTTGTTTTCATTTTATGCACGAGGAATGAACTTCGTAGATATGATGAAATTAAAGTGGACAGATATTCAAAACGGTAGGATTTATTACACAAGGTCAAAGACAAAAGGGAATTTTAACATTGAGATTACATCGGTATTACAGAAAGTTTTAGATTATTACAAATCCCAAAACAGACCGACAGAATACGTTTTCCCTATTTTGTTAAAAGACGACTTAACTGCAAAACAGATAAATTACAGAAAACATAAAGTAATGGGGCAATATAACCGAAAGCTGAAAGAAATAGCCCAGTTAGCAAAAATTGAAACTTGTTTGACAAGTTATGTCGCCAGACATTCATACGCTACTATTTTAAAGCAAATCGGGACGAGTACAGAAGTAATATCAGAATCTATGGGACACGCAGACGTACAGGTAACAATGACATATCTGAAAGAATTTGAAAATGATGTACTCGACAAAGCAAATCAAAAATTATTGGAACTATAAAGTAAATCTGTTTATTAAGGGCTGTTTCAATTTATTTGGACAGCCTTTTTTTTATATCTATTTATAAATCAATTAAAATTTTTAGAATTATGGAATTAAAACCAACAGAAAAGAAACAGGTTAAGGTCAAAATGGCTTTAACGGGAATGTCAGGTTCAGGGAAAAGTTTAAGTTCTCTCTTACTGGCAAAAGGATTGTGTAATGGAGACTTATCCAAAGTGGCTGTAATAGATACTGAAAATGCGATTTCTTTGTACAGCCAAGTGGGTAACTTCAATGTGTTGAATATGACAGCACCGTTCACAGTTGATAAATACATAACTGCGATAGATATTTGCGAAAAGGCTGGTATGGAATGTATCATTTTGGACGGAATTAGTCAGGAATGGCAACACTTACTTCAATATCACGGAACATTAATGGGGAATTCGTTTACGGCGTGGCAAAAGGTAACGCCACTTCACACAGCATTTGTGCAGAGAATACTACAAAGTCCTTGTCATATTTTGGCTACAATGCGAGCAAAGACCAACTTGTTAATGGAAGTAAAAGACAACAAAACAACTATTGTTAATGCAGGCACTAAATCTATACAGCGGAGTGATATAGTTTTCGAGTTCAGTACCGTTTTATCAATCAATGCAGAACACAAAGCCTCTTGTATCAAAGATAGAAGCGGATTGTTTACAGGTAAACCCGCATTTGTGATTACCGAAAATATTGGGAAACAAATTTTGGATTGGTGTAACTGTGAAATACCTAAATCTACTACCATAGTAGGAATGAAAGCAGCCTGAATATGGAAAATTTGAATGAAGCACAAATCTATGTAGGCACTTATGAAAAATATAATAACGGTTCTTTGTTTGGGAAATGGCTAACATTGTCCGATTACATAGATAAAGACGATTTTCTAAATGCCTGCAAAGATTTGCACAATGACGAACCTAACCTTGAATTGATGTTTCAAGATTGGGAAGAAATCCCCGACAGTTTGATTAATGAATGTTGGCTAAGTGAAAACTTCTTTACTCTCAGGGATACTTTGAAAGAATTATCGGACATAGAACAAGAAGCCTTTATGGCTTGGTGCAATAATGGTTCTTATGATTTAGATACCGAAGATTGCCAAGATTTGTTAGATTCTTTCAGAGATGAATACTACGGAGAATATGACTGTGAAGAAGATTTTGCTTATCAACTTGTAGAAGATTGCTACAATTTACCAAAATTTGCCAAAACCTATTTTGACTATGGGAAATTTGCAAGGGACTTATTCTGTTGTGATTTTTGGTTTGATGATAGATTTGTGTTTAGGAGAACATAACAGAAAAGCAGATTTAACCACCATTTGGTTTTTTTCTTGTGGGTTTTAAACCAAATGAGAGCAGGGTTTTAACTTTTTTTATGTGTTAATACTCTGCTTTTTTTAAAAATTATTTTAAAAATTGGATTTTCCCCTTTATCTTTGCAAAATTAGGGATTTTATAACTATGAATTTTGAAAAAATAAATAATGCAGATTTTTTCTACAAAAAATTAGGTTATGAACAATTGATTCAATGTTCAGATGTCCCTGATTTGTACCCTGATTATCAGGAACTAAAAGAAATAGGTGCTGATAAAGTTTATTTCTCAGGAGATTTCCCTGCTATTTTATTTAAAGATATTAAATCTTTCGACTCTGATTCTTTAAAAAAAATTGCCGACATTCAACACAAGGCGTGGAATTATCGTAAGATAATGTTTTTATTTGCAATGTCAGATACTGAAATTCGGATTTATAACTGCTACGAGAAACCTAAATACATAAAACCAAATTCTGACTATGCTAAGGAAGTAGAGTCCTATCAAATATTTAGAAGCACACAAGACGATGAGGCTAATTTAAAAATTCTCATTGAAATCTTTTCTCAAATTGGGGTTGACTGTGGTTTGTTGTGGACAAGTAACTATGATGTTCGAGAAAAAATAAATGTACAAAAGAGAATTGATAGATATTTAGTTCAAAGCCTTTTAAATACGGCAGAAGTATTAAAAAAAGATATTAGCGACCCTAAGATTATACACGGCTTACTTATGCGCTCCCTTTTTATTCTTTATCTTGAGGACAAAGGAGCCGCAAAAGAGGCAGGATTGTATAAAGAAATTAAAACTAATGCAGAAAGCTATTTTGACATTTTAGAAGATAAAAATGCGACATATCAATTATTTGCAAAGTTGCAGGAACATTTCAATGGGAATGTATTCCCTGTGATAGAAGGAGAACAATTAATTGTAGAAGAAAAGCATTTAAAAAAAATAAAAAATTGCTTCATCGATGGCGATATTTCTGAACAACCTAAATTATTTGATGATTGGAGAATTTTTAAATTTGACTTCATTCAAATAGAGTTGCTAAGCGAAGTATATGAGAATTTTCTTGGGGAATTACAATCAAAAAAAGAAAAAGGACAATTTTATACTCCTTATACATTGGTTGAGTTGATATTAAATGACAAGTTACCGACCAAGAATGAAACTGACTATAATGTAAAAATATTAGACCCTGCCTGTGGTTCTGGCATTTTTTTGGTAGAAAGTTATAAGCGATTAATCAGACGCTGGAAAAATGAAAATCCACAAAAAACAATAACTTTTAAAGAATTACAAGACATACTTGTAAAAAATATCTATGGAGTAGAAATTGACCCATTAGCAATAAAGGTTACTGCGTTCAGTTTGTATTTGGCAATAGTAGAACATCTTAACCCAAATACTTTGTGGATTGAGAAAGACAACAAATTTCCCTATTTAATAAATAATCCAGATGACAAATCTCTTCAAGGAAAAGAAGGGGAAAATTTATGGTGTCGAGATACTATTGGCGAAATCAACCCAGATGACTTTGAAAAGGTAGATTTAGTAGTTGGAAACCCGCCATTTGGAACAAAAAAACTATCTAAATCAATTATGGATTATTGTACCAAATATAATTTTGGTAAAGAAATGGTTTTGCCATTTATTCATAAATCCATAGATTTTTGTCCTGATGGAGAAATTGCTCTGATTTTTAATACAAAAGTTTTAACTAACACAGAAAAGCCTTTTCAAAATTTCAGAGAGTGGCTATTTAATGAAAATTATGTAGAGAAAGTATATAATTTATCTATTTTCAGAAAAGTACCTAAAAATTTTGGTGGACAATTATTTACTTCTGCTGTCGGTCCCGTTAGTATTGTTTATTTCCAAAAACAATCACCTGAAAAAATATCCAAAACCATCGAATATTGGGCACCCAAAGCCTACATTAAGTCTAACTTAATAGATGGAGTATTAATAGATAGTACAGATATTAAATATCTTCCACGTACAGAGTGTCAAAATCCAAGTACTAAAATTTGGAAAGTTGCTATGTGGGGAAATGTCGCAGATTTTTATTTGATAGAGAAATTATTTAATACATATTCTTCTTTGAAGGATATTTTAAGCAAAAATCAAGTAACCTATGGTGTCGGATTGGAAACAAGTTCTCCTTGTAACAAACCAAATACATATATAAAAACAATACCTCATCATACCCCTAAAACTATTACGAGATATTATACCCCGATTAGTTTTTCGCTAAAGAAAAATGCAGACTTCTTTAGAAGATTGGGATACATTGAGGGATATAAAGCCCCACATATTTTGCTAAATGAAGGTATTCAAAAAAGCAAACTTACAGCATCTTTTTCTGACTATAATTGTTCTTATTTTAAGGGTATAGTTGGTCTTGTATCAAAAACATCAGATGCTTCTTTTTTAAAACTAATTAGTTCTTTTTTAAATTCATCTTTTGTGCAATATTTTGCATTTATGACAACTTCTTCGTGGGGTATAGAACGAGATGTTGTTAAGCATCAAGAATTGTTTAAAGTTCCATTCATTATAGAAGAATTTTCGGAAACAAAAACTAATAAGTTGATTTCATTATTAAATAAGGCTATTCAGAATCATTCTCAAATACCGTTTTCAGATAACTCAAAAATTGAAAAAGAAATCAATAATCTTATTGTCGGCGACTTAAATGAAAAAGATAAAATTTTAATCACAGATTCTATTGAACAAATAGAACTATTTCAAAAAGGTAAAAAATCAAGACTACTTCGCTGTATTACAGCAGATGAAAATATGGCATACGCCAAAATGATTAGCCAAGAATTAAATGATTTTTATTCAGAAGCAAATCATAATGTTAATGTAACTATTTATGATGTTCAGTATTCTGACCCTTTAAATATGATTGTTTTACAATTTTATAATTCAGAAAAACAGATTGAAACAAAAAATGCAGGGGAATTAACGTCTCTACTAAAAGAATTAAATAAGTATTCTATTCAAGAAAAAGGTAGAAACTTATATGTACAAAAACAGTTTAGATATTATGACAATGATAAAATATATTTGATAAAACCAAATCAAAAGCGTTTTTGGACTCGTTCTCAGGCTATTGATGATGCACTTTCTCTAATCACAGAAATTGCAAGTATGGGAGGAAAAAGATGAACGGAAGTATTAATCCCATATATGTAAACAATACGCTACAAATTTTAGAGTACCGTTGTTTTACTTTGTTAATTGAAGGATACAATGTAGTCAAATCAACAAAAAACATTACTATTGATTGGAACGAAGAAGATATTTCAAAAGAATTAATATTGAGCCTTCAAACAAACAAAAATAGAAAAGATTGGAATATTAGAGTGGAAGCAGAACATAGGCTATATAAAAATGATGGTGTTCCTGCAAATAAATCTCCGAGAATTGATTTTTGCTTTTCTGCTTTGTCAGTAGCAACCGAATGGGAATTTTTTGCAGAAGCAAAAAACTTAATCGAAAATGATTCTTCTAAGACAGGAAGGAAAACAAAGATTTCTGCAACAAGTTTACATAAGCGTTACATAGAAACAGGCATTAATAATTATGTTTCTGGCAAATATCCATCTAATGGTTGTTTGCTTGGTTATACCCTTCAAGGAACAATAACAAATATTATTGTTTCTATAAATGAACTTTTATCTAACAATAAAAGACAATCAGAGCAATTACATTTTGATAATTCAATAGATTGTTACATTTCTAAACACAATGAACTTTCACTGAAACATCTAATGTTTGATTTTGCATAATTTCAAATCAAAGTAGACCTCCCAAACTTATAGTCTGCTTTTCATTTTGAAATGAAATTCGTTCACTTTCAACTGAAATCTATTCAGTTTGAAATGAAATACTTACAGGTACAACTGAACACAATTCACTTTCAGGATAATTCATTAAAATCATATACCCAATTCAAAGCAGGCATTTCTATTTTTCCCCTATAACTCCATCTAATACAATCAGTATCAAAATAATATATTCCTTTATCTTTCCCTTTTATCACAATCAATTCATTTTGTCTATTTGCGTCTGCAAATGGGATAATTTGGTCGGCTTCAATATCAATAATATCAATCATCATACGTTCTTTTTCATTATAATAGCAAAGAAGTTGATGACCTTTTGTTTGATAGATACGATAAGTTTTTCCCTGAAAATCAAATGAAAAATGTTTTTCAACATATTTGTCATCTCTCATTTCAAAAACAGTTGCGAATTTGCGATAAATAAAATCGTCTTTACCTCTAACTTGTCCGATAAATTGGATATAACCATTCAAACGATTAAGAAAATGTATTTGAAGTTTTTCGTCTGCTTCCTTTACTCCAAAATGTTTGGCTGTGGCAAGGGAAAGCCCATTTTTTGTCAAATCGTGGAGCATTGCACGAACTTTTTTTATCTGTCGGCGGTCAATATTTACTTTTTTATTTACAACAATGCCGGTTACTTTTTGTTGTGTACGAGAAGATTGTAAACGGAATTTCTTTTTATTTATCCGAAAGCCGTATTTATCCAAAACTGCAATAATATTCGATATTTGTCCTTCTGTAATTGGCAAATCAGACGAAAAACTGAGGTCATCTGCATAACGGCTATAAAACAGTTGGTTATTTTGGCAAAATTGCAACATTTTCCTATCCATCGGCAGACATATAAAATTGGAAATCACAGGAGAAGTTGGTGCGCCGACAGGTAAAATACCTTTGTAGGTAAACAACAAAGCAAATGCAATAGATGTTTGTTCATTATATCTGAATAATTCTGAACGAAATAGCTCTAAAACCGATTTTGCCGAAATACTTGGAAAGAAATCTTTTATATCAATATTAAGAACAAAACGCTTATTGATATGTGCTTCGGCATTTTTTACAATATTGCAAAATGGCTGTTGCTCATCGGGTTTGAGTGTAAAACCATAAACACATTCGGGTTTAATACATTGATAATATGCTTGTAAAAAATGGTTAAACTTTTTTTGTGTATATTTTAAATTTTCTTCAGGTGCAAAAATCTCGCGAAATCCGCCTTTTTTCTTTGGAACTTTGAAACTCGTGTAACAAGGATTTTTTATAAATTGAATATATGATTGGTCAATTTTTCTTTTCGATAATAGTTGCAAAGCCGTTTCTTCATTTTTACAAATGGGCAAATAGTTTTTTATTTGATTGACAATAAGCAAATTATCAGAACATCTGTCGCTATTCAAGCGACAAATTTCATCTAAAAACAACTGTATTATTCTTTCAAAACCAATCATAAATCTAAAAAATAAATAAAAAGAATGAACCGCCATTAAAAAATTATCTTTTGACAATTACCGTTTTGTTGACGAAGGAAACAAAACGGCATAGAGAAACAATACTCACAGGGTTGCAGGAACACAACCACAAAGTCATTCGATTTTTTTGAATAATCTTTTTTGACTCATAATTTTGACATTAACGGCTCATTCTTTTATTAAAACGGTGCATCATTGCTCACTTCCATTCCAAGTTCCTTTATTCTGTCTATAAAATTATTTGAAATGTTTATATCTCTTCCTAATGTTGTTATGCCATAACCGCCCATAAATCTTAATTGTATATCATCAGTTATGCCTGCGGAATTTTTTGCAACAATCACATCTAAAATGCCAATCAACGAATTTCCCAGATAATCTTCGATTATTCCGTAATATTCTGGTCGGTGCAATAGCAAAACTTTATCTGCCATTTGTTCTATACTGCCACTTTCACGCAAATCAGACAGTTGAGGACGTTTGCCTTCTGCTCCACTTCTTCCTTCAACACTACGATTAAGTGAACTTGCAACAATAATACAAACCTTGTGTTCTCTTGCCAAATTTCTCAATTTTTTACAAATTTCGTCCATTTCGGCATCGCGATTATAACGGCGAAAACGTGTATAATTCAACATTTGCAGAAAATCCAGCATTATCACTTTGATACCTTGATTTGTAATTTGTTGAGTGCAGTATTCTATCAATACGTCTATTGATTTATAGGCTTCGGCATTGATAGTCAGTTGATAATTGCTCAATTCTTTTTTTGCATATTCCAATCTGCGAAATTCATCTTCGGTTAGTTGATTGTTTGCTATGTTTTGTGCTTCAACCTCTGACAAGATAGACAGTATTTTACAAATTAGCCGATATTCAGAAAGGTCGTAACTGAGGAACAACACAGGATATTTTTTTGACATATTCAGTCCTGTTTGCAACAAAAACAAGGTTTTTCCCATTGCTGGTCTGCCACCAACAACAATAAACTCATCTTCACAGAAACCACCTATTAACTTGTCTAATGGTGCAAATTCTGTCGGCATACAATTCTGTGATTTTTTGCCTGCAAAAAGTTCTTCTGTCAGTTGAGTAAGATTTTTGAGTGGCGTGTTCGGAATAAATGATTGCAATTCATTTGTACACAGTTGTTTTATTCGCAACCATATTTCCTGTTCCGAAACATCGTCTTTTCCAATGCTGTTCTCGATTTTTCTAATAATATTTTCTGTGTCCATCATAATTTATTTTTTTGCTAAATTATACTAATTCAACTAAATTTTGTAATTCAACTGAAATTATTTTTCTGCTTTTGGTTTATCCGTAAAGATAGAAACCAAAAGCCCAATCCCGACTACCACATCAACCACGTTCCAGAGTGTCCTACCAAGAGCAATCTTAAATAATGGCTGAAATAGTACAGCAAGAGATATGTAAACAATCATTTCTGTTTTATCCTTTTTGTCGCTTGCGATGTAAGCCAATACAGCAAATCCTACCATTGCTATAAACCTTACAAATTGATAGTAGCCATAAGGCATATCTAACAGACATAGAAAGAATAGAATTGCTAAAATTATTTTGATAATGATTTTCATAATTCGTCATTATTTATTGCATTCGTAAAAGTACAAAAGCAGTTGCCACAAGAGTAGTTCCATTCTTTATCAAAAGGAAGTTTCCTAAAGTTTGTTACTTTTTTTGAGCCACATTGAGGACATTTAACTTTAAGTTTTTTGGCTATTATAGCGATTAATACCCTATATACAACAAATCCGATAACGATAAAAAGAATGATTTTCATTTTTGTTTAATTTTTTGAGATTATATCATTAATTCTGTATCAATCAAAAAGACTCTGTATCATACCAAAGAATTTTACAAACTCCAATGCTTTGTATGTAACTAATAAAGACAAACCATTCACCGCTACAAATCCTATAACTGCAATAATATAAGATGAACTTCGTGATAATGTTTTACCTTTTTCACCAAGCATAAACAGTACCACACCTGTATATGCTTGATATACATAATGTCTTACAATAAAAAAACACGTAATTCCAAGTATTCCAATTACGATAATAAAGATAATTTTTAAGAATGCCATAATATAAATATTTTTTACTTTTGCCACCAGTTCCAACAGGCAAGGTTAATGATAAACAAGAAAGCGTGAAACTGTTAATCTTATCATAGTTTGAGGGTCTGGACTCCCTGATAATCAGATAAGCAACAATTTCACGCCTTTTTTGTATAGGCACAGAAAAATTCTGCTATATCCCGATTATCTTGAAATTGTCCAGATTCCAAACTAAGGATAATATTTAAACGCTTTTTTAATAAGTCCTTCCAATAAATACTCAACTTTTTGAGCCATTGGAATTGGTTGCAAAGGTAGAGAAAAGCATTAAATTAAAAAAATGCCTCAAAAATTTTTGTTCTAAAAAAAATGAAACGGTCAATGTGTTTGTTGATGACCTTATAACAGATTGCCCCCACCAATTCAAATGGGAAAATTCCCCCGCCAAGTCAAAACGAAATTAATTTTTTGCAGGGGAAATAATAAATTTCAGAAAATAATAACTTTTTATTCTTTCCAGGACATAGAAACTCTCCTGATAAAATGACGAACTAAATGTATGTTACCAAGTTACTTTGCTACGATACCGTTGTCTGGCATAGGAAAAAAGAATACATCTGAAATCACTATATATTTAATGTTTGTGTACTCCCCTAATAACCCTCACTTATTCTGGTGTTAAATATACAAAATTATAAACCTACAAAATTTATTAATTATGGTAACAATTATCGGTTACAAAGAATGTGTTTCACAAGAGGGGAAACCATTTTACGCACTTGTTTTACAAGGCGATTTAGACATTGTGAAAAGTCAGGAAACTGGCAATTTCTACTTTACGGCAAACAAAATGCAGTTAAGTACTACTTTCAATGAGGCGATTTGCCATTCATTTATTGGCAAAACCTTGCCTGGAAATGTAAAGAAAGTACCTTGTGCAGAGTACGAGTATTTGAATAAGGAAACAGGGGAAACGGTAACTTTATCGCACACGTATCAGTATGTACCCGAACAGCCTGCAAATGCTGTTCAAGAGCCAAATGCTTTTCAAGCGAATGTAGTGCCTTTTGGTATGGCTATGGCTGCTTAAATTTACAAAAAGTGTCTTGATTTGGAGTTAATCCACGTCAAGGCATTTTTTTAAGTGAGCGTGAACTTGAAGTTTTCAGTATTTATTTACGTTATAAAGATTTGTTTTGAAAATGTTTAGATAGAACATAATAGCGTTTTTTAATTTCAATTATGAATGATAATCTGAAATCAGAAAAGACACATTATAATTGCAGGAATTGCAGATGTTGCAACTATTGCAATTACTGTGGTTTTATTTACAACATTATTTTTTCAGTGAAACATTAGTGAAACTTTTTGTCAGAGGAAAGCAAAAAAAAGAAAATCAATAGAAAGTCGAAAAATGAAAATATCTGAAAATCAGAACAATGAAAAACAATGCAAGTGTCTGAAAATCTAACTTTTACGTCTTACAAGCAGAGGGTCGGCGGTTCGAATCCGTCAACGCCCACAAAAAGGTTGTCAATAAAGTGGCAACCTTTTTTATTATGGCAACTTTTTATATTCTCTACTCAAAATCAATAAACAAATATTATATTGGCGCTACTTGCGACAGTGTGATTGAACGACTGCGACGACATAATTCCAATCACAAAGGTTTTACCGGTAGAACCTCTGATTGGGAAATAATTTATTACGAAATTTTTGATACAAAAGAAGAGACTTTTGCACGAGAAAAAGAAGTGAAAAGTTGGAAAAGTCGCAAGAAGATTGAACAATTAATCGGAATGCAAGTCGGAAGTGGTCGGCATTCGAATCTCGAATAATTGGAAAAAGTTTCATCAACGCCCACAGAGGTTGTCTAAAAATAGGCAACCTTTTTTGTTTTTGACTACATTTAAAACGTTATATTTGCAGAATATGTCAAATTTGAACTTATGAGAATATTTTTTTATAAAACTTGTAAAAGAAAAATATTATGACAACTCAAAACGAACAAGCTCTCGAAAATGGTTTAATAAAAACCTTACAAGAAATGGATTACGAATACGTTTCCATTAAAGAAGAGGACAATTTGAAAGCCAATTTCAAAACGCAACTCGAAAAACACAATCAAAAAGCGTTGGCACAACATAATCGTACACACTTTACCAATAAGGAATTTGAGAGAATATGTATTCATTTGGAAGGTGGCACTCGCTTTGAAAAAGCAAAAAAACTGCGCGATCTATTTCCGCTCGAATTAGAAAACGGCAAACGAATTTGGGTAGAGTTTCTCAATAAAAACAAATGGTGTCAGAATGAATTTCAGGTTTCCAATCAAATTACCGTCGAAGGTCGAAATAAATGTCGATACGATGTTACTATTCTCATAAACGGTCTTCCATTAGTGCAAATTGAATTAAAACGTCGCGGTGCCGAGTTGAAAGAAGCTTTCCAACAAGTACAACGTTATCAAAAAACTTCTTATCACGGTTTATTCGATTATATTCAGTTATTTGTTATTTCTAACGGCGTGAATACACGATATTTTGCCAACAATCCTAACATCGGATACAAATTCACTTTCAACTGGACTGATGCCGAAAATGTTCCGTTCAACGACCTGAAAATGTTTGCCCAATTCTTTTTCGACAAATGTAACTTAGGAAAATTGATAAGCAAATATATTGTGTTGCACGAAGGAGATAAATGCCTAATGGTACTTCGTCCGTATCAATTTTATGCAGTAGAACGAATTTTAGACAAAGTGCAAAATTCTAATAAAAACGGCTACATTTGGCATACGACAGGCGCAGGAAAAACATTGACTTCTTTCAAAGCGGCTCAGTTGGTTTCGGAAGTAGATGATGTTGATAAAGTAATGTTTGTGGTCGATAGGCACGATTTGGATACACAAACTCAATCGGAATACGAGGCTTTTGAGCCGGGCGCAGTTGATGGAACGGACAACACGCGAGAACTTATTGCACGTTTGAGCAGCGACTCGAAAATTATCATTACCACCATTCAAAAACTGAATAATGCCGTAACAAAAGACTATTACAATAAGCATTTACAGGAAGTCAGAAATCAAAAAATTGTGATGATTTTTGACGAATGCCACCGAAGTCATTTTGGCGATAGCCATAAAAACATTGTTAAATTTTTCAAGAATTTGCAACTGTTTGGATTTACAGGTACGCCGATTTTTGAAGAAAATTCCAAGCACGGACGCACTACTGCCGAAATTTTCGGTGGCGAAAAAGCATTGCATAAATACTTGATTAAAGATGCGATTGCAGACGAAAATGTGTTAGGTTTTTTGGTGGAATATTATACGGGAAAAGGCGAATCGAATATCAATTATGAAAGCGAAGCCCGAATGAAAGAAATAGCGCAATTCATTCTTGCCAATTTCAAAAAATCGACTTTCGATGGCGAATTTAACGCAATGTTTGCTATAAGTTCCGTGCCAATGCTGTTGCAGTATTACAAGGTTTTCAAGGAATTACAGCCAAAAATAAAAATCGGTGCTGTGTTTACTTACGCAGCAAACAGCAATCAAGACGACGAATTGACTGGAATGAATCAAGGCTTCGCCAACGAAAATGTTACTTCCGACGAATTGCAACTAATTATGAATGATTACAATGCAATGTTCGGAACAGATTTCACAACCGACAAATTCAACCTTTATTATGACGACATAAATCTGCGAATGAAAAAGAAAAAAGCGGATATGGAACCGTTGGATTTGGTTTTGGTAGTCGGAATGTTCTTGACAGGTTTTGATGCAAAAAAATTGAACACGCTTTACGTGGATAAAAATTTGGAATATCACGGATTGTTGCAAGCGTTTAGCCGTACCAATCGTGTATTGAACGAAAAGAAAAAATTTGGCAAAATTGTTTGTTTTCGCGATTTGAAAAGCAATGTAGATGAGGCAATTAAACTGTTTAGCAACAACGAGCCAAACGAACTTATCATTCGCGAGCCTTTTGTTCAAGTCAAAAAGGATTTCAATGCTTTGGTGTTGAAATTCAAAGAAAAATATCCCGATATTTCTTGCATTGATAATTTAAAAAGCGAGTACGATAAACGCGATTTTGTGTTGGCATTTCGCGACATTATCCGCAAACGTGCCGAAATGCAGATTTACGAAGATTTTGAGTCTAATGACGAAGAACTTGAAATGTCCGAACAGGAATTTATGGATTTTCGCAGTAAATATCTCGATATTGCTCTTGGAAACATTGATGATAAATCAACAGGTGTAGGCGAGCCACAAATTCCGTATGGCGATGACAGAACGCTCGAAGATATTGATTTTTGTTTGGAACTTCTTCACAGTGATGTAATCAATGTTGCCTACATACTTACGCTTATTGCCGATTTGAATCCTTCAAGCGAAGAGTATGATGAAAAACGCAGGCAGATTATTGACACAATGATAAAAGACGCTGCAATGCGCAACAAAGCTAAATTGATAGATGATTTTATTCGTCAAAATGTGGATAACGACAAGGAAAGTTTTGAGAAATCGAAAGCCGACGGTTCAATAGATTTAGAAAGTCGTCTTGAAAAATATATTTCCGAAAAACGCAACGAAAGCGTAAGTTTATTGGCTCGTGATGAAAATATTGACCAAAAAGTGCTAATAGATTTTTTGACAGAATACGATTATTCACAACGTGAAAAAATCAAAATCATTCAAGATGCAATAAGACAGAAAAAAGTCGGTTTCAAAGAAAGCAGAAACATTTTAAAACGTGTGCTTGAACAGCTGCGAAATATAATAGAAACATTTAATTGGGAATAAATGGAAAATAAGGGCGAGATAATCATTTATCAAAATAAAGACAATAATATCTCTTTGAATGTCCGCTTGGAAGACGAGAATGTTTGGCTGACACAAGCGAATTTAGTTGAGTTGTATCAATCGAGCAAATCGAATATAAGTGAGCATATTAAGCATATTTTTGAAGAAGGCGAGTTGGAAAAAATTTCAACTGTTCGGAATTTCCGAACAGTTGCTTCGAATGGCAAAATATACGATATGGAGTATTATAATCTTGATTTGATTATTTCTCTCGGCTATCGTATAAAATCCCGCACTGCAACACAATTCAGAATTTGGGCAACACAACGTCTGAAAGAGTACATTATCAAAGGTTTTACAATGGACGATGAGCGGTTGAAAAATATCGGCGGCGGCGGTTACTGGTACGAACTTTTAAATCGTATCCGCGATATTCGTTCGTCCGAAAAAGTACTGTATCGTCAAGTGCTCGATTTGTATGCAACAAGTGTAGATTATAATCCGAAATCGCTCGTTTCCATAGAGTTTTTCAAAATAGTGCAAAATAAATTACACTACGCGGCTCACGGACATACAGCAGCAGAAATAATTTTTGAGCGTGCCGATAGCGATAAACCATTTATGGGATTGACTACATTTTCAGGAAGTGAGCCAACACAAAAGGATATTTCTATTGCAAAGAATTATTTAACGGTAGATGAATTGAAAATCCTGAATAATCTTGTTTCGGGATATTTCGATTTTGCTGAAATTCAAGCGATAAAACGCAAACCGATGTATATGGAAGATTATGTTCGTCAGTTGGATAATATTTTGGCTTCAACAGGCGAAAATGTTTTGCAAAATGCAGGTTCGGTTTCGCACGAGCAAGCCGTTGAAAAAGCACTCGCCGAATATCGAAAATATCAGGTAAAGGCGCTTTCGCCTGTTGAACAAGCCTATTTGGATACAATTAAAGATACTGAAAAGAAAATCAAAAGAAAAAAATAAGAAATATGAGCGAAGAATTACAACAAAAACTCCGCAGCCAACTTTGGACGGTGGCAAACACATTGCGCGGAAATATGTCCGCAAGTGATTTTATGTATTTTACATTAGGATTTATTTTCTACAAATACCTTTCGGAGAAAATAGAACTTTATGTCAATGGTGAACTTGCTGAAGAAAAACTTACTTTTGCCAAAGCGTGGGTGAGCAATGATGAAGAATTGAAACGCGAACTGAAAGATGCTTGCGTGCAGGATTTAGGTTATTTTGTTGAACCTGAATTTCTTTTTTCGACGGTTATTTCCATGATTGGCAAACAGGAAATTATTCCACACTTGGAACGCTCGCTGAAAAAAATTGAAGACAGCACACTCGGACAAGATAGCCAAGACGATTTCGGCGGATTATTTTCCGATATTGATTTGGCTTCGCCCAAATTGGGGAGAACAACCAAAGAAAAAGACCGCTTAATCAGCGATGTGTTGGTGGCACTCAACGGAATTGACTTCGGTTTGCGCGAAGCGCAAGATATTGATATTTTGGGAGATGCGTACGAATATATGATTTCGCAATTTGCCGCAGGCGCAGGAAAAAAAGCAGGCGAATTCTACACGCCGCAAGAAGTAAGCGAAATATTGGCAGAAATCGTAACCACAGGAAAAACCCGTTTGAAAAACGTTTATGACCCAACTTGCGGCAGTGGCTCGCTTTTGCTTCGCACAGCACGAAACGGAAAAGCAGACCAGATTTTCGGGCAGGAAAAAAATCCGACTACTTTCAATCTTTGCCGAATGAATATGATTTTGCACGGCATTAAATACAATGATTTTACCATTCAAAATGGCGATACGCTCGAAGCCGATGAGTTTGAAGACCAGCAATTTGAGGCAGTTGTTGCCAATCCGCCTTTTTCGGCAGAATGGAGTGCTGCGGATAAATTCAACACCGACGACCGTTTTAGTAAAGCAGGCGTGCTCGCACCCAAATCGAAAGCCGATTACGCCTTTATTTTGCATATGATACACCACTTGAGCGATACAGGAACAATGGCTTGTGTGGCTCCGCACGGCGTGCTTTTCCGTGGCGCTTCGGAAGGAAAAATTCGCCAATTTCTGATTGAAAAGAAAAATTACATTGATGCCATTATCGGTTTGCCTGCCAATATTTTCTATGGCACAAGTATTCCGACCTGTATTTTGGTTATATCAAAATGCCGTAAAGAAGACGACAATATTCTTTTCATTGATGCCAACAAAGAATTTGAAAAAATCAAAACGCAAAACAAACTTCGTCCCGAACATATCAAGAAAATCGTTAAAACTTACCGTAATCGTACTGCGATAGAAAAGTACAGTCATTGCGCTACTTTGCAAGAAGTTCGCGACAATGATTTCAACTTGAACATTCCTCGCTATGTAGATACTTTTGAAGAGGAAGAAGAAATTGATATTCAAGCAGTAATGAGCGAAATTAAAGACTTGGAAACAAAACGTACAGAATTAGATAAGAAAATTGAGGTGTATTTGAAAGAGTTGGGATTGGTTTTATAAATCCTCAATTCAGTAGAATTAAGAATAAAAATGATTGAGATGAAAGATAAAAAGATAAAAATGGGCAACGTTCCAAATTTGAGATTTCAATTTCAAGATGACTGGAAGATTTATAGAGTTTCAGATTTATTGGAGTTTTTTACAACGAACTCATTGTCTTGGGAACAATTAGAATATGATACAGAAAATTTGTATAATCTGCATTATGGCTTAATTCACAAAGGTGCGCCAACTCAAATAAATACAGATAACTTTCAGTTACCAAATATTGGTGAGGAATTTATTCCAAAAATATATACTTTGTGTCAAGATGGAGATGTGGCTTTTGCTGATGCTTCGGAAGATACAAATGATGTGGCAAAAGCAGTTGAGTTTTTTAATTGTCATGACAAAAAAATTGTATGTGGTTTGCACACAATACACGGTCGAGATAAACTCAATAAAACAGTTAAAGGGTTTAAAGGTTATGCGTTTTCTTCTGTTTCATTTCACAATCAAATGAGAAGATTAGCACAAGGGACAAAAGTTTATTCCATCAGTCAGAAAAATTTTAGTGAATGTTTCATTGGTATTCCTTCAAAAGAAGAACAATCTAAAATAGCAAACTTACTTTCTTTACTCGACGACCGCATTTCTACTCAAATCCAAACAATTGGAGAACTGAAATTGCTGAAATCTAGTATATGTATGCAAATTTTCAATAATCAACAATATGCTAAATCTGTTAAACTTGGGGATTTGTGTAATATAACTACGGGAAAGTTAGACGCAAATGCAATGATAAGTAATGGATTGTACAAGTTTTTTACTTGTGCAGAAGTAACATATCAAATAGATAATTATGCCTTTGATACAGAGGCTTTACTCATATCTGGGAATGGTGCAAATGTAGGATATATTCATTATTATAGTGGGAAATTCAATGCCTATCAAAGAACTTATGTATTAGATAAATTTAAAAGCAATATTCTCTATGTGAAATATTATTTACAAACAAAATTACACAAACGAATTGAGCAGGAAAAAAATACAGGTAACACACCTTACATTGTATTAAGTGTGCTATCAGATATGATAATCAATTTAACTTCAAGAGAAGAACAAAACAAAATCGCTAATTTTCTTTCCATCATTGACGAAAAATTAGAAACAGAAAAACAGATATTGAAAAAATATACCGAACAAAAAAAGTATTTGCTTACAAATATGTTTATATAAACAGTTGTTGTAAAAGGTATTTTTTTTGTTTTTCAAACAATTGTTTAATATCACTTTCTATATCTATTTTCTTTTGTATGGAAATTAGACGTGAGGCAGTGTTTTTTTGTTCTTCTATTGTTGGTAAGCAAATTGGAATATCACACAAACTTTCAAAAGTTAAACACTGCCTTACACTTCCTTCAAGTCTCTTGTTCATTTCATTTTTAAAAGACTGCGAGTTAAAATAAAATTCCAAAAAATCAGGCAATAAGTTGTCTTTTGTGCGAAAACAAACATACATTGGACTAACAATTCCGTTGTCATAATTTTTTAATTTGGCAATAGAACCAACATTTATTCTTGCAGGATTATACGCAAAATCATTTTCCCTAACTATTTTGTAATTAGAGGTATCTTCACTGGCAACTTCTCTATTTTCAAATTGTTCCGATTGTCTGATAAATCCATATTTATTACTAACCGACAATACGGGATAATCTTCATTTTTCTTATTTCGTTCAGATTTTTGAACAATACAATCTGCTAATGCAATATCGTTATATCGTTGAAAATGATAATAATAATTTATTAATGAAATTTGCAGTGTTTTGAAATCTCCAATTGTTTGGCTTTGAGTAGAAATGCGGTCGTCGAGTAAAGAAAGTAAGTTTGCTATTTTTTCTTGTTCCTGTATTGCAGGGAAATGTAAAGATACAGAAGACAATCCTTCTTGTCCGATATTGTAATGTTGTGCACCAGCACCTTTTATAATTACTTTTTTTCGAGCAGTCGGACCATTTAAAAGATATTTGAAAAATTTTGGATAATAGTTGCCTATTTTCTTTCCACGAATTACAAAACCACCAAAAACAGCAGATTTATTATCTAAATAAACATTGGCTTGACCAATATCCTCAAAAGTTTCTGAGCTTCGTTGAAAAAGTATATCGCCATAATTAACTTCATATCTTTTTTGAGTTTCAATATCAATATCTACTAAACCAATAATATTGTCATAAGTAATATATTGATTGTTGAGTATATCCATGACGGATATGAATTTTACGCCTTTTCCAAAATTTTTTGAATCGGTATTTAATCCATTTTTAAATTCCAAGTGTTCGGATAATCGTGCTTTTTCCCATTTCTCCTCAAACTCTCGAAATCTCAAATTTGGAACCTAAACAACTTTGAGACTTAAATTCTTTTATGTATTTTCTTGACGATAAATTATAAATTCAAGTTTTATGCAAAATCAAAAAAGAATTTCAGAAATTATCGACTTATGGAGAGCCGATAAAAAGCAGTATGTAAAAAAATCAAGTTATTCGGCATATATGTTGCTGATTGAGAATCATTTATTGCCGACATTTGGCAATGAAATCAGTATTGAAGAATCTGATGTACAATCTTTTGTGTTTCAAAAATTGGCAGAAGGATTAAGTCAAAAAACAATCAAAGATATTTTGATTGTGTTAAAAATGGTACTGAAATTCGGAGCTAAAAACAAACTGTTTGAATACATTCCATTTGATATTCAGTACCCAACCGAAAGAGAAAAACACAATATTGAAGTGTTGAGTAAAACCAATCAAAAGAAGATTATGAATTTTGTTCAAGAAAATTTTACATTTAGAAATTTGGGCGTTTATATTTGCCTAAGTAGTGGCATACGTATTGGCGAAATCTGTGCTTTGACTTGGAATGATATTGATACCGAAAATGGAATTATTTATGTGCGGAAAACAATTCAGCGCATTTATATTATAGAAAACGGTAGTCGTCACACCGAACTTCTGCTTGACACACCCAAAACAAAAAATTCCATTCGCGATATTCCGATGACCAGAGATTTGTTGAAGATATTAAAACCACTCAAAAAAATAGTGAACAACAATTTTTTCGTTCTAACAAACGATGTAAAACCCACCGAGCCGAGAACTTACCGAAATTATTACAAAAAAATGATGGAAACCCTAAACATTCCCGAATTGAAATTTCATGGCTTACGCCACAGTTTCGCCACACGCTGTATCGAAAGTAACTGCGATTACAAAACGGTTAGCGTAATACTTGGTCATTCAAATATTAGCACAACGCTAAATTTGTATGTCCATCCGAATTTGGAACAAAAGAAAAAATGTATCGAGCAAATGGCGAAAATGTTGAGATAAAAACAAGCCAAATCATTTTCTTAAAACAATTTGGCTCATCAAAGGTTGTTTGAAAATTTTTCACGTTTTCTTTTTTAATTATTTTTGAGAATTTTCAACGTTGATTTTTTGAAAAATAGTGGACTATTTTCAAAAAATAAAAGGAAGAAAAGAACAAAAAGAGCAAAAAAGAAAGTGAAACAAATGCAATAATACCTAAGAAGTTATTTGGTAAATTTTCAAACAACCTCTCAGTCGGGATAAGGCGACTCGAACGCCTGACCTCCACGTCCCGAACGTGGCACGCTACCAACTGCGCTACATCCCGTAAAAAGATGACGCAAATTTAATAAGTTTTTGAAAACAAAAAACAATAAAAAAAGATAATTTAAGAAACTTTTTGTAGAATTATCAGCAATTTAGATTGCATTTCTTTGCTTTTTAAAAAGAATTTCTATCTTTGTGTGTTTTTATGAAATGAGCATTTACATTAATGTAAAACAATAGACAATGAAAATGCGAGTTCCATACGACCTTAGCATAAAAAATAAAACTATTTACGTATGAAATAAATATTCATCTATAAATTTAAAACAGTTTTTTAATCTATGAATTATGTAATTCTATTAGTGTTATTAGCCTCTTTATTGGCTTTAGGGTTTGCGTTTCTCTTTTTCAAGCAAATGATGAAGGAAGATGAAGGAACAGATGTAATGAAAAAAATTGCTCAGCACGTTCGCGAGGGCGCGATGGCTTATCTCAAGCAGCAATACAAAGTAGTAGCAATGGTTTTTGTGGTGCTTGCTTTGTTCCTGTGCGTATTGTCTTACGGACTTGAAGTTCAGAATGCTTGGGTTCCTTTTGCCTTTATTACCGGTGGGTTTTTCTCCGGGTTGGCAGGATTTCTCGGTATGAAAACAGCGACGTATGCTTCGGCGCGTACTGCCAATGCAGCGCGTCGTTCGCTCAACAGTGGTTTGCAGGTGGCATTCCGTGCGGGCGCGGTTATGGGATTGACTGTAGTCGGATTAGGATTGCTTGACATTGCTGTTTGGTATCTCATTCTCGACCACTTTGTTGAGGCGTCAACCCAAGCGCAAAAATTAGTGATTATTACTACCACAATGTTGACGTTCGGTATGGGCGTTTCGGTGCAAGCATTGTTTGCACGTGTGGGCGGCGGTATTTACACCAAAGCTGCCGATGTAGGCGCTGACCTAGTAGGTAAAGTAGAAGCAGGTATTCCCGAAGACGATCCACGAAATCCAGCCACTATTGCTGACAACGTGGGCGATAACGTAGGCGACGTAGCCGGAATGGGTACCGACCTTTACGAAAGTTATTGTAATTCTGTGTTGGCAACAGCCGCGCTGGGCGCTTCGGCGTTTTATGCCATCGGCGAAGATATGCAACTCAAAGCGATATTTGCACCAATGCTGATTGCAACCGTCGGCGTTGTGCTGTCTATTCTCGGCATATATTTGGTGCGTACCAAAGAAGGCGCCACGATGAAACAGCTGCTCGGCTCGCTGAGCAAAGGTGTAAACATCAGCTCTGTGCTGATTGCCGCATCTACTTTTGGCATTTTATATTTATTGGATATTCTAATACTTTATCATACGTCCACATTAAAAATTCCCCCTTTCCCATGGCCATGGTTCTTCAATCCATCTCCATTTATTGCATGGATAATATATAGTTAATGGTCCGAATACTCTTTGATACCTGTCCCTTATATCTCTTAATTGTCTGCAATATTCTCTGTGTTTGCAAGTAGCCCTCATGTCATCTGGGTGTGTATCTAAGTATAACGCAAGGTCTATTATTGTAAAAGTAATCTCTTTAATTTCCATTATCATTTGTTCCCTATCTAAACATTCTTCCATCATCTATTACACCCCTCTCCTACTGGATTTGTTCTCC
>Ga0082212_10000366_pt1 | contig 66223 bp, 48 predicted proteins | sample TergutNt197P3_FD_71548 | JGI IMG/M metagenome (GOLD analysis project Ga0082212, IMG submission 71548) | Neocapritermes taracua P3 segment gut microbial communities from Petit-Saut dam, French Guiana - Nt197 P3 | ecosystem: Host-associated > Arthropoda: Insects > Digestive system > Gut ... | reverse complement strand
TTTTGAAACAATTTCGAAGCAATCGTTGCCGCTTAATCGTATCACTGAAATTGCGCCGCCCGCTCCGGTGGCTACTGCACAAATGGTTGTATATAATTCAATCATTTTAATTCCATTTCCCAAAATTCACTCGTATATTTTTTTCTTTTGCTATACAGTTAACAGTTTCGTTTATTCTATTTATTAACGTGTAATCAAACTTGAACATACTTATAATCAAGCTTGTACCGTCTGCTTTGTTGATTTTAAATTTATTGATTCTATATCTATTGAATTTATTTCATTCCAGTAAACAAGTTGCTCTTTATTCCAAATGCTTGATTTTAATGAAATTATTTCAGAATTAATTAAAATATAAGCCTTCCCCAAAAAACCAAATTTGTATCCTAATCCCATCGTGATAAATGATATACCCGTTAATACTTGAGCTACATCAGCAGTTCTTATTATAAAAACTCCTTGCTTAATAAAACTGGTGATAATATGTACAATTACAATTAAAAAATAAACGAATCCAAATGCAACGATACCGTACGATTTTTCCCCATCTTCCAATAAATTAACTTTAAGTTCCATGTTCTTTTTTTTGCTAAAATTAGTTATTTTATACCATATAACAAGATTGTTTCGGTTCAATTTTGAACAATCAGTTGTTTAGGATTTGTTTTTATCTTTGCAAATTATTTTTTCGCACGAAATGGATATAAAAAATGAAGAACTTCTGGGAAAAATTAACAGTCCGGCTGATTTAAAAAAATTATTGCCCGGCGAACTTCCTGAGGTTTGTGATGATCTTCGAAATTTTATTATTGATATTTTATCGGCCAATCCCGGTCATTTGGGGGCAAGCCTTGGTGTGGTGGAGCTTACCGTAGCATTACACTACGTTTATAATACGCCGTACGACTTATTAATATGGGATGTAGGTCATCAGGCTTACGGGCATAAAATTTTAACCTGCCGGCGCGATAAATTTATTACCAACCGCAAGTTTAAAGGAATAAGCGGGTTCCCAAGCCGCGATGAAAGCGAATACGACACGTTTGGAGTAGGTCATGCTTCCACATCTATCTCGGCAGCGCTTGGAATGGCTGTTGCCTCGAAACTGAAAAAAGAGGACGGCCGCAAAATTATAGCGGTAATAGGCGATGGCGCAATGACCGGCGGAATGGCTTTCGAAGCGCTGAACAATGCCGGCGCCCAAAAATCGGACATACTTGTTATTTTGAACGACAACAACATGGCTATCGATCCTGTAATGGGCGGGTTCAGCCAGTATTTGCTGAATATTTCAAAATCGCACTCATACAATCGTTTTAAAAAAAGCATTTGGGAGGGTTTGGGAAAACTCGATGGATTTGGGCAGAAAACACGTAAACTTATTCAGAAAAATCAACATGCCCTGAAAAACTTGATTCTAAAAGAAAATAATCTTTTTGAAGCTTTCGATTTCAGATATTTTGGGCCGGTTGACGGCCACGATGTGGTTTACCTCACAAAAGTTTTAAATGACCTGAAAGATATTCCCGGCCCGAAACTGCTGCACCTGATTACAAAAAAAGGAAAAGGGTTTGAAAAAGCCGAAACTGATCAGACAAAATACCACGCACCCGGTGTTTTCGACAAAGTGACAGGCGAAATATTTGCATGCGATTATTCGGACGACAGTACGTCGAAATTTCAAAATGTTTTTGGCGAAACGCTGGTTGAACTTGCCACGCTCAACGAAAAAATTGTTGGGATTACACCGGCTATGTCGTCGGGCAGTTCCATGAACCTGATGATGGAAAAAATGCCCGACCGTGCATTCGATGTTGGTATTGCAGAGCAGCATGCGGTTACTTTTTCGGCCGGACTTGCCACGCAGGGAATGATTCCGTTTTGCAATATCTATTCAACGTTTATGCAGCGCGCATACGATCAGATAATCCACGATGTAGCCCTTCAGAAACTGCATGTGGTTTTTTGCCTCGACCGCGGAGGTTTGGTTGGCGAAGATGGCCCAACTCACCACGGCGTTTTCGATTTGGCTTACATGCGTTCAATCCCGAATATGATTGTTTCGGCCCCTATGGACGAAATTGAACTTCGCAATCTGATGTACACTGCACAGCTTGACGAAATAAAACAGCCATTTTCAATTCGTTACCCGCGGGGTTGCGGCATAAAACCGGACTGGAGACAGCCTTTTGAAAAAATTAAAATTGGTACCGGAAGAAAATTGAATGACGGAAACGATGTTGCCATACTCACTATAGGGAAATCAGGTATTTTTGCCCGGCATGCCGTTAAAGACCTTGAACGCGAAGGAGTGTCGGCAGCGCATTACGATATGCGTTTTGTTAAACCGCTCGACGAGAATCTTTTACTCGAAATACTTGAAAAATTTGACGCTCTGGTAACCGTTGAGGATGGCGTATTGCAGGGCGGTTTTGGGAGCGCCGTTCTTGAATTTATTACCTTAAACAACTACTCGAAAAAAGTGAAAATGCTGGGCATCTCCGATAAATTTATTGAACACGGAACCCTCGACGATTTATACCGAGAATGTAAAATTGATACAGAAGGAATTGTTGATTCGGTACTGAAACTCATCGGGAATTAATAATACCGAAATAAATTTCAGATTTTTTGCAGGTGTTTACAAAAAATTTATACTTTTGCAGCACTTTTTTCGAGCCGTGGATTGGAAAACAAAATATGATATTGCATTTAAAGGCCTTGTAGAAGGATTGCATGAATTTGATTACCAAATTAACGGCAGGTTCTTTGAACATTTTGATGGATGTTTGGTTGAAAAAGGTGAAGTAAACGTTTCGATTATTCTTGAAAAAAGAAGCGCTTTTATGAAACTTCATCTTAACATTAAAGGGGAAATTGAACTCGTTTGCGACAGGTGTCTCGAAAATTACAGGCAGAAAATTAAAAACAAAGCCGAAATATTTGTGAAATTTGGCGAGAAAGAGTTCGACGAAGGTGAAAACGTGATATGGCTTTTGCCCGAAGAATATCACTTGAACCTTGCTCAGTTAATTTATGAATACATAGTCCTGAGTATCCCCATGCGGCATATTCATCCAAAAAACGAAAACGGGAAAAGAGGATGCAATAAAGAAATGATTGATAAATTAAAACACTACATACATACTGAAAACGAGAAAGATACACATATTGATTCGCGTTGGGATATATTAAAAAATTTAAATAATAATAATTAAAACTACATATAATGGCACATCCAAAGCATAAACACTCGAAAACGAGAAGAGACAAAAGGCGTACGCATTACAAAGCTATTGCGCCTACGCTTGCAGCATGCTCAAACTGCGGCACAACCGTAAAATACCATACTATCTGTCCTGAATGTGGATACTACAGAGGCAAGCAGGTAATAGTTAAAGAAATTGCAGTTTAAACCATGTGAAAGCATGGTTTTTCTTTTTATAGGCGATTTTTATTACTGAATATTTTTTCGATAAAAACACCGCAACGATAAAGCTGTAAGTGTTTTACTTCATCGCATAATTTCCTGATATTGAATGCAAAATAGAGTAGGGTAGTGTGCCGTCTCTTTTTACTGTACTTTTGAGAATTGCGGTATCTTATAACCCAAACACATGAAATAAAATCAAAAAAACACAAACCTAATTGGCCCGGCAACTATGTGTAAAGTAGGGGGTGCAAAAAATTATAGTTACACCTAAATTTCTATTTAGAAATTTAGGTGTAACTATTAAAAATTAATTAGCGTACAGAAAACTCTACACGACGGTTCGTACATCTGTTTGTTGCAGAAGTGTTGGGAACTGTCGGTGATCCGGCGCCTTTTGTGTCGGTAATAATACGGCTGGCATTAACGCCTCTGCCTACAAGGTATGATTTTACTGCCTCAGCGCGACGTTTTCCAAGCGGGTCGTTATAGTTGTCAGTACCAATGTTATCGGTGTGTCCAACAGCATTAATTATAATGTTAGGATATTTATTCAATATCTCTGCTTTGCTATTGAGAAGCCCTATAGATTCACTGGGAATATCAGATTTATCGAATTCAAAGCATCCAACATCAGCGTTTAATGTAGCCAATTCAGCTGCCGATGGCTGTGCCGGAGCTGGCGGAGGAGCCGGTGCCGGTGGAGGAGCTGGTGCCGGTGCAGGTGCCGGAGCCGGTGGTGGAGGAGGTGGAGGTGCCGGAGCCGGAATCGGAGCCGGTGCAGCTTTACGCCCTGAATGTATTGCCAGTCTTAGTTTCAAACCAATAGCAAGTGGATTAACCTTAACATCGGCAAATTCTGGAGAGTTGATAATGCTGTTACGGTTTGGCGATGAAGAACCTGCATATACTACTGCATCCTGAAGCTGAAGTGGGTTTACATTGTCGAAACTATAATCTACATAAACGCCGGTATAAAGCGATGTTTTATTAGAAAGAGGCCATTTAATACCTGTTTCAAAAGCGCCTAATAATGCTTGTTTGTCGATAGACAGGTCGCCACCGCTATAACTTGAACTTCCAAATGTTGCAGTAGCTGATGCCGGTGGATCAGGCTGATTTGTTATTTTTACGCCTTGAGTAGCGAGGCTGTTCGAACTGACATCAAACTTGTTTTTAATGTCAAATGCGAATTTTACACCCGCTGCTGCGTAGAATTTATTCCTCCCTGAGGTTTGATATTGCAGCATCAAAGGAATCTGAGCAAAAATTGCTTGTTGTTTTTCCTCAAACTGGCCTTGTGTAGCCACATAGTCAAACCAATACCTTAGGTCGTCATGAACTCTTGATGATGTGATAAGCGTAGAGGCTTTGAATTTGGTATTATAAATAGCTATCTCGCCACCGGTATTTATACTCCAGTTAGGCGAAAAAGAAAAGTTATAGCCCAAACCAGCTAAACCTCCCAATCCAAGCTTTACATCCCCAATATCGGTTTTGTAATAAAGGGTGGATAAACCGCCCCCGCCGTAAATGCTAAATTCGTGCCTGCTTTCGTTCTGAGCAAAACTCGAGAACGAAAATGAACAGAGCATAAGCAAAACAATGCCACAAGTTGTCAACTTGTTAATTTTGTTCATCGGTTGTTTTAATGTTTTCTTCATTTGTAATTTAATTTTAGATTTTAGATTAACTTAATATCATTTTGTGGTTATGAATATTACTTTTTATACACTTCAATTTTAATAATTAATAAGTAGACATAATTTATTTTCAAAACAAATATAAACAAATATAATTAAAATTTCATTACTTATCAACTAAAATTTATATTTCTTCATTTTTTATTTTTAAATGTCTTATAATTAGCAATTTAATTTTATGATTTTATTTTAAAAAGTTAAGTCTCTTTATTTATTAATGCCAAAAATTGCAACTAAATAAGTTCAATACATACCGGGCAATGGTCGGAATCCATAATTTCGGGCAAAATAAATGCACTTTTAACTGATGGCATGAATGTTCGGCTAACTAAAAAATAATCGATTCTCCAGCCAACATTTTTTTCGCGTGCCCCTGCCCGATAGCTCCACCATGAGTATGCACCTGTTTTTTCGGGGTAGAAGTGCCTGAAAGAATCGATTAATCCGCTGCTAATACAGCGCTCTATTCCGTCGATTTCTTCTTGCATGTACCCTGCAGATTTATTGTAGTTTTCTTTTGGCCTTGCTAAGTCAACAGGTTTGTGTGCCACGTTAAAATCACCGCAAACTACCACAGGCTTTGTCTTTTCAAGGTTTTTCAGGTAAGCTAAAAAATCAAGATCCCATTTTTGCCTGTATGAAAGCCTCTTTAAATCGCTTCCTGAATTTGGTACGTAAACATTTACGAGATAAAAATCAGAATATTCGGCACATAAAACCCTGCCTTCGTTATCGTGCTCTGCAATGCCAATGCCGCGTAAAACGGAAAGCGGTTTTATCTTTGACAGTATTGCTGTTCCTGAATAGCCTTTTTTTTCGGCAGAATTAGAAAAAATGTGATAGTCGGTAACCGAAGAAAGCGTTTCGGAAACCTGATCGTCTTGCGCCTTGGTTTCCTGAAGGCATAATATGTCGGGATTCATACTTTTAAAGTATGTAAAGAAATTTTTTCCGGCCACAGCCCGTATCCCATTTACATTCCACGATATTATTTTCATTTTATATTAAATTTTACGGCAAGTTTATTACGAACAAAGCTAACAAATCGATTTCATTGTGAGCTTTTTATTGATTATAAATAGTGAAGCCTAAAGAAATTTTTAATGAAACGTTTACTATTGTTCAAATATTCTCGCCACGTTGGGGTGTGAATTAGTAGGGTAGGGCGATAGCAGGGGTATACCCTGCATGTTGATTCAGGCTTTCAATGTTTGCCTTGCTTTTGCTAATTCTTCCGGCTTTCCCAAGTCCATCCAAATTTCCGAGTTATCGAGATAACCTTTTATTACATGCGTTTTTGCAAGCTCTATGTATAAGTCGATAATGGAAAATTTATCTTCTTTCGGCATCAGCTTTAAAATTTCGGGCTGAACAATGTGAATCCCGCTGAAAGCCATTTCAGCAGCAGTTTCAAAATTTTCGCGAACCGATATTTTAGTTTCGCCATTGTTTTTATTTATCCAGCCCACTAAACGATTATCCGCATCAAATTTCAGGCAGCGCTGTGTTTGACGTTTACGAACCGCAAGTGTCGCCAATGCTCCTGATTTTTCGTGAAATTCCGCCGGCTTTTTCAGCGAAAGATTACTTACAATATCTACGTTATGAATGAGAATCGGTTCGTTTCCGGTAAGGAAAGCGGCTGCTTTTTTTAGTCCTCCGCCTGTGTCAAGTAATTTTTCGCTTTCATCCGAAATATAAATTCGAACCCCAAAGTCATTATCCTTCAAAAAGGTTTTTATTTTTTCGGGGAAGTGATGAATGTTAACCACAATTTCAGTAATACCTTCATTTCTAAGTTTTTCAATGGTGTGCTGCAGCAGTGTTTTCCCGCCAACTTCAACCAGTGCTTTGGGTTTGTCTGAAGTTTCGTCGAGCAGGCGGGTGCCTAATCCGGCGGCAAAAATCATTGCTTTCATGGCGGACGAGTGCTTACCTTATTCTGTTAAGACTGCGAATAAGAGCTTCGTCTTTTCTGATGGCGCGAATAGCAAGAAAATCGAGGATAATAGCCGCTAATGGAAAAATCATCGGAATTTTGAACGCAACTTTTGCCCCATTTATACCGGTATATGCGAAATAGAAAAATGAACCGAATAACCCTATTAAAAAAATTATGGTGAACACTGTTGCCCGTATTTGTATGGTTCGTTTTTTGTACATACATATTATAATAATATGCAAAAAGACAATAACCCCGATAAAAATCATTATGGGAAGCCCGTTAAAAATCAATGTTTCGCTGTTAAAAATCCCTTTGGCCGAAAAATCGTAAAGTTCGTTATTAACAACAATTTCGGCGAATTTTAGCTTTAAAAGAGAGGCTGTCAGCAAGCCGGCAGCCAATAAATATACAGTTTGAATTCGTTGAATCATAATTATAAAGTTTTTACAAAAATAAATCTTTTCGTGGCGGCAAATTAAAATTCATCCACTTTTTCTACTTCATTTAACGCAACATACCACAAAAAAGCTTCTACTTTTTCAAAGCCTGTTTCTTTCAGTGTTTTAGCATAATACCTAACCTGACTGTTATAATTATCCGATTTTTGTTTACCTGTTTTATAATCCACTACAATGGCATTTTTGCCTGAAACCATTATCCGGTCGGGGCGCATGATATTTTCCGCTGTAAGCAGACTGCGCTCGTTAATTACTTTCCAGCTACTATCGAACCAGCGTTTAACTTCCGGCTTTTGGATACTGTTCATCAACTCATGTTGAATTATCAATTGTTCACTTTCCTCAATTTTACCATCGAAAAGGGCTTGTTTACAGGCTTTATCCAAATCATCCGCAGTTTTTATTTTAGACAAAATTTCGTGAATTATTTTCCCCGTATCTTTTACCGACCTGTGATGGTGTTCGCCATGAAGCACACAGCCGTCGCTTTTCAGCCGCAATTTTAATTTGTTATTGAAATTGTTGAAACTGTAATTATTTATCAAAACCAGATTCGTTGTTTCCTGTTTTTTAAGCTGAACCGGATTCAATTTTCCGAATTCAAAAATGTTCTTTTCTTCGTCCCAGCACGTTTCAAAAGGCTCTTTTGTTCCCATCGCCCGTAACGATTTTTTTAGCATCACATTTACATCTTTGCCGATTTTTTCAGGGTTTACCGTGTTTATAAACAGTGCCGATTTTGCGCGCGTAAAAGCTACATACAGTAAATTCAGCGTGTCGATATATGAATTTACCATCTCTTCAATGTATTCTCTCTTAAACAACGTGTTGGTCAGTTCCGATTTCGCTTTCACCGGCAACAGTGGGAAACGGTTGAACGGCGCTGTTTCCGAACTGCACCAAAGTATTGGCCGTTGTGTTCCCATTGAAAAAGTTTTCCAGTTCATGAATGGAATAAGTACAGCTTTAAATTCCAGCCCTTTTGATTTGTGTACAGTCAGCAGCCGTATGGAGTCAACCTCATCGTTTACGTTTACCGACGTTTTGTATCCTTTTTCATTCCACCATAACAAAAAATTTGAAAGGTCGTTTGAAATGGAACTTTTTACCTCTCCGGCTTTGTCGATTAATGTTTGCAGGAAAGGAATTTCGTTTTCTAACTTAAAAAGATTGAAATGGCCACATATTTCGCTAATAGTTTCATCAAGTGAGGTAAGCTGGACTTTGTCCCTGACTTGGTTAAGCGCAGTGCCAAGTTCGTTGTTTATATGGGTTTCAAAATTTTTATCGAGCTCCTGCGGCGACTCATTTTCGTTTTGCGTAAATAAAATACCTTTGTTTGTAAGCTCGGTTTTTATGCAGGTTTGCCAAAGTTGAAGAAGTGCGGCTTTTGTAATTTTATTGTCCGGTTCTATAAGCCACTCAATTACAGCAATCACAAACAATACCGCCCGCGACGCATGCAAAAACAACGATTCGTTAGACAAAACCGAAAGATTATATTTTGCGTTTTCTTCCTTTTTTGCGGCCGATAAAAATTCTTCAATAATTTGAGTCCCTTCATTGTTTTTGCGTATTAGTATTGCAATGTCCGATGCCTTTAACCCACTGTCTTGTAATTGTTTTACCTGGTCTATTAAAAGCTGTTTAGAATGTTCGTGGAAATCATCTTTATCTATAAATGTAATTTTTACCCATCCATTTTTTTCTGTCGATTTTTTACCTTCTTCCTGCTTGAAATCGCTGTAAACATTATGAAATTTTACTTTTTGCTTTTCCCACTCTTTATCAGAGTCATTAAAAAGGGCTGTTTCAAAAACCGATTTCAAATGTTCGATTACAGCATTGTTAAATTCAATAATATTTTTATCGCTGCGCCAGTTTTTGGTAAGCGACATTGTTTCAGGCGGAAAATTCGGAAAATCATTGTTTATCTGCTCTGCAAGAATGTTCCAGTCGCTGTTTCGCCACCGGTAAATCGACTGTTTTACGTCGCCCACCAATAAGTTTCTGTTTCCTTCTGAAAGCGAATTGGCAATGAGCGGTTTGAAATTTTTCCATTGCAATGACGAGGTATCCTGAAACTCGTCGAGCATAAAATATTTGAAAAAGTTCCCAATTTTCTCGTATATAAACGGCGAATCTGATTCACCAATAATTTTGCTTAACAGCAGGTTTGAATCGGAAAGTTGGATGGCTCCGTTTTCGTGAAGAAGAGTATTAATCTCCTCTTTTAAATCGGTTAAAATACCCAGCATTCGCAGCTGTTCGTTCACCGCTTTTGCCGAAAAATAGTTTATCGATTCCTTGTTGTAACAGTCAATAATTTCAATCAGCAAAGGCTGTAAACGGTTTTCGACAAGCAGTTGAAGCACTGCTTTTTGTTTGTGGCTTTTACTGAACCATTTTTCTGCTGATTCAAGTGCACCTGAAACACGAGTGCCCGGAGTTTTTATTTTCCCTTCAGAAAGGTTGAGCAGGAAACCGGCAACACCCGAAGTGTTGTATGAAAAATCATTAACAGTGAACCCGTTGTCGTCGATTATTTGTATGGCTTCTTTTCCTTTCTTCTTCAGTGTGGCTTCAAATAATGCAATAATTTTTCCAAGTTCATCTTTAAGATCCTCAATATTTTTACGGGTGTAAGGCGAATCTTTCGTTTCAGGGAAAAACATTTGAAACTTTTCCTTAAAAAGTTCCTGTCCAAGCGATATTATGTTTTTTTCAATTCGCTGGCTCTGATTATCGGTAATTTTTTCTTCGCTGAAACGTACCAGCCACTCGAGCAGTTTTTTATCCTTGTCGACTTTTGACAGTAAACGGTCAGCCGCTTCTTCAAGAACCATGCTGTTATCAAGTTCAAGCGCAAAATTGGGAGAAATACCAAGCTCGCGATTGAAAGCCTTGATAACACGTTGAGTAAATGAGTCGATGGTGCTGATTGAAAAACGATTATAATCATGCAGGATATTTTTCAGAACCTGCCGTGCTTTTTGCCGTATAATTTCATCATGAAGGCTCAGCTCACTTTTCAGGGTTTCCATGTAAGCAGAATCAGCACCTTTTGCAAGAATGTTTAACTGTTCCAATATCCGGCTTTTCATCTCACTTGTTGCCTTGTTTGTAAACGTTACGGCCAAAATGTGTTTGTAGTTGTATGGATTTTGTATCAGCAATTTGAGGTATTCAACCACAAGCTGATAAGTTTTTCCTGAACCTGCCGAAGCCTTATAAACTGTTAGCATTTAAGTTTTTATATATGTTATTTTAACGTATTGGTAGGTATAAGTATCAAATTTTCTCATGGCTTTCCCGATTGTGTTTCCAATTTTTTCAAAAATAAAATTATTTATTTAGCTTTGCTAAAGCATACACGGAAAAAATTTATAAAGTTGTCTTTAAACAAATTTTATTGGTTTTTTATGTCTAACTCATATTAAACACTTAAAAAGAAAAATGAAAGTTCGTTTTTTGTTTTTACTTTTCCTGCCGGTTATATTTGCATGCAGTACAGCAGCAAGAAAAACAGTTGATAACCATGCAAATCAACTGAAAATTATATCCACTCCTGAAGACGAGGAAATATTCAAAACTTTTATCAATCTTTTTTCAGAGCAAAAAAATGCACCGGTATCTGATATAATGATTATGGCAGGTACTTTTTTGCTGAACACTCCTTATGCCGAGCATACGCTTGAACATGAGCCTGAACTGTTGGTAGTTAATCTGCGTGAAATGGACTGTACGACCTTTGTTGAAAACTGCCTTGCTTTAACCCGCACTTTAAAAGCAGAAAAGCATGATATTGAGCAGTTTACAAAAGAATTGATGAACATACGTTACCGCGATGGAAAGATTGACGGCTATGCTTCAAGGCTTCACTATTTCAGCGACTGGATTTTTGAGAACACAAATAAAAATCTGGTTAGTGATGTTTCAAAAGAAGTTGCTGAAAACCAGCTTGTTATGAAAATTAATTTCATGAGTACTCACCCTGAAAGTTACAAACAAATGCGCGACAGTACACAGATTCAGATAATTGCAGAACAGGAAAGAGAAATATCAGCTCGTGAAATGTATTTTATACCCAAAACCAAACTTGCCGAAGTTGAAGATAAATTCATGGATGGCGATATTGTTGCAATAACCACTGAAATTGAAGGACTTGATGTTTCGCATACTGCAATTTTAATTCGGGAAAATGGTGTAATTCATATTTTACACGCATCGTCAGTAGTCGCAAGAGTAATTGTTTCGGAAGAAACGCTGGAAAATTACCTGATGAGCAATAAGCGAGCTACTGGAATAATAGTCGTAAGGCCATTATAAAACAATATTAATTACTCAAAGAGATTATAGGAATTGTCCTATAATAAATATTATGTTTAATAATGCATTAATATTAAAAGGAGAGTACTTTTTTACTCTCCTTTTTTATTTTATTGTTGGCCTAATAAATCAAGAATAGCATTGTATTTATCCATATCTTTCAAACGATAATACAAGTTTTTTAAAGATTCGAGTGTCAGTTCGTCATCAGGCGTAACTTCTTTACATTTTTCCATATAAGGTAAAGCTTTTGCCCACCAGGCATCGGCTTTTTTAACTTCTTCATCGTATCTTTCGCTTTCATTTGGCGGAACAGCATTTGCCAATTCAATCTGCTTAACTCCTCGATTGTAATACAATATACCTAAATTGAAATTTGAAAGAAAGAAATTTGAATCAATTGATAATGATTTTTCATACATTTTTATTGCATCCTCTTCTTTTTCAATTTTCTCATATAACCCTCCCTGTGCAAAATAGAAAACCGGATTGTTAGCATCTTTTGAAATCGCCATTTCCAGATATTTCATTGCATCTTCAGTTTTATCCAAATCAAGATATATTTGAATTAAATAGGTCAAAACTGTTTCGTCTTCAGGATATTTTTCAAATCCTTCCTTTAAAACATCTATTGCTTTCAGTGTGTCGCTGGCAGTCTTTTTATTTTGGTAGGAAGCTGCAATTAATGTGTAAGTCCTTCCTTCGTCATAATCATATTTGGCAGCTTCAGTAAAATATTTGACGGCATCATCAAATTTTTCAGCGTTGAATGCAGCCAACCCTGCATTTAAAATAATTTCTGCATCAACATAATCGGGGTTATCATTTTTAATTAACGGTAAATCGTTTATGCTCATAATTGTTTCAAACGATTTTTGAGCAAGATCAAAATCACCATCATTAAAAGCATTGCTTGCCTGACTTAGAAGATCGTTGGTAAGCATCGTAAGTTTAAGTTTAATGCTTTTTTCAGACTTTCTTTTTGTATCTAATTCAATTGCTTTTTTATACGAATTAAATGCCTCTGTTAAAGGATCTCTTACAATATTTTTAGCACTTTCATTGTTCGACTTAAAAATTGCCTGAAAAATCTCCGCTCTTGCCTCCCATGTTTTTGGGTCTGAATGTGTTTTAGCCGCTTTACTGTTCGACGTATCAACTGCTTCGTTAATAGATTTTAACGCCTGATCAAATTGCCCTGCATTTTTAAAATTTTGGGCAGATGTGACTGCACTTTTCTGAGCAAAAACTACTGAAAATGCAAACACAAAGGTTAATAACATTACTGTTCTTTTCATACTGATATAGTTTATTTTTTTTACAAATATATGAATAAATTTAGTCAAAATTAAATTACAAAATTATAAATTATTTATTTCTTCATTCTTCAACAGTTTCGTTATCATCTAAATTATAATCATCTGATTCTGTATCCTCATTAACAACTGTTGATTCCTCCCTTTTTACTCTTGCCACCGATGCTATCTGATCGTCGTTTTTTAAATTAATCAATTTTACCCCTTGGGTTGCACGTCCTAACATCGAAATTGATGAAACTGCTAAGCGAATAGTTAATCCATTCAGAGTAATTATCATTAGATCCGTTAAATCTGTTACATTCTTAATCGCTATCAGATCGCCTGTTTTTTCGGTAATATTTATTGTTTTTACACCTTTACCTCCTCGGTTTGTTATCCTGTAATCCTCAATTTTGGAACGTTTGCCGTACCCATTTTCCGAGATTACCAGAATATCTTCATTTTCAATATTTACACATATCATGCCAATTACTTCATCCGATTCGTTTCCAAGCGTAATTCCCCTGACGCCGGATGCTGTTCTTCCCATTGGCCGCACCTTTTCTTCGTTAAAACGAATGGCTTTCCCCGAGCGAACTGCCATCACAATTTCACTCTTTCCGTCGGTTAACCTTGCCTCAAGCAAGCGGTCTCCATCTTTGATTGTAATAGCATTGACTCCATTTTGGCGCGGACGTGAGTATGCTTCGAGACTGGTTTTTTTAATAATACCTTTTTTAGTAGCAAGAATAATGTAATTATTATTTATGAATTCCTCGTCGGAAAGTGTTTTAACTTTTATGATGGTCAGAATTTTATCATCCGGTTCAATATTCAAAATATTTTGAATAGCTCTTCCTTTTGATGCTCTTGTCCCTTCGGGAATTTGGTAAACTTTCATCCAGTAACACTTCCCTTTTTCCGTAAAAAGTAGCAGCGTATTATGCATCGATGCAATAAATATGTGCTCAAGAAAATCTTCATCGCGGGTAGTGCTTCCTTTCGAACCTACCCCTCCCCTGCCCTGCGTTCTGAATTCGGTAAGAGGAGTACGTTTTATGTATCCCAGATGTGAAATGGTGATTACCATATCTTCATCGGCGTAAAAATCTTCCGGGTTAAATTCCTCTGCATTAGGCTCAAGCTCGGTTCTGCGCTCATCACCGAATTTTCTTTTTATTTCGATTAACTCATCCTTAATTATTCCCATTCTCATGTAAAAATCGGAAAGTACCCTTTTTAGATATTCGATTTGCTGCATAATTTCCTCGAATTCTTTACGCAGCTTATCCTGTTCGAGGCCGGTTAACTGGCGAAGACGCATATCAACAATTGCCCTTGCCTGAATTTCGGTTAATCCAAAACGTTCCGTCAGCCTTTCCCTTGCTTCGTCGGGTGTTGAAGAAGAACGAATAATGGAAATTACTTCGTCTATGTTATCGCTTGCAATAATTAACCCTTCTAAAATATGAGCCCTTTTTTCTGCCTGTTCAAGCTCAAACTGTGTCCGCCGTGTAACCACATCGTGCCTGTGATCAACAAAATGTCGAATTAAATCTTTTATATTCAACAACTTAGGCCTTCCGTTAACTAAAGCAATGTTATTAACATTAAATGTTGTTTGAAGCGGAGTGTATTTGTACAGTTTATTCAGGATAACGTTGCTCATGGCATCGCGTTTCAGGTCGTAAACTACGCGCATTCCATCTCTGTCCGATTCATCGTTAACATTTGAAATCCCTTCTATTTTCTTTTCGTTTACCAAATCGGCTGTTTTTTGAATCATTTCAGCCCTATTCACTTGATAAGGGATTTCGGTAACAACAATTTTTTCACGGCCATTTTCATTCTCAATATGAGCCTTTCCTCTGATGACAATTCGTCCCCTTCCTGTTTCGTACGATTCCTGAACTCCCTGATAGCCATAAATAACACCTCCGGTTGGAAAATCGGGCGCTTGTATAATGTCAATAATTTCCTGTATCGAAATATTGTTATTGTCGATGTATGCTATTGTGGCATCAATTGTGTCAGATATATTGTGCGGAGGCATATTAGTAGCCATACCTACTGCAATACCTGAAGCTCCATTAACAATTAACTGCGGTATTCGAGTTGGTAAAACAGTTGGTTCACTGAGCGATTCATCGAAGTTTGGCTGGAAATCGACAGTGTTTTTCTCCAAATCTGCCAGAGTTTCTTCAGCAATTTTCGACATTCTTGCCTCAGTATAACGCATCGCAGCAGGGCTGTCGCCGTCAACCGAACCATAATTACCCTGCCCATCAACCAATGGGTAACGCATTGACCAATCCTGTGCCATACGTACCATTGTAAAATACACTGACGAGTCGCCGTGAGGGTGGAATTTCCCTAATACTTCGCCAACAATTCTTGCTGATTTTTTATATGGACGGTTGGACAAAGTTCCCAACTCATTCATTCCGAATAATACCCTGCGATGTACGGGTTTAAAACCATCCCTCACATCGGGAAGGGCGCGTGAAACAATAACCGACATTGAATAATCGATGTAGGCCGACTTCATCTGCTCTTCAATGTTTATTCTGATAATTTTTTCACCGTCAATCATTTACAACTCTGTTTAAAATAAAATTTCATATTTTTATTTTCAAAGACCGACAAAAGTAGAAAAAAATACTTTGCTTAAACGACTTTTTATACTTCATTTAACCCTAAAGTAATGTAAAGATATTAACAAATTAACTGTCAATAATTCATGCAAACGTTATACTGTCTCATAACTTTTGACATTATTCGATAATTTTTCGATTGAAATTTCCTTAATTTGGCGTTTCAACTTATTTTAGGAATAATTATTGTTGATTAATTGAAATTTTAGTAAAAATATATGGATTCACAATTTTCACCAAGAATAAAGGATATCATTGGATATAGCCGCGAAGAGGCCATTCGTTTGGGGAACGATTATATTGGCCAGGAACATTTATTTCTTGGAATTTTAAGAGATGGTGAAGGTATTGCAACCGACATTTTAGTTAATTTAGGCGTCAATTTGGCAGAAATAAAACAGCTTCTTGAAAAAAAAATAAGAACCGACAAAGAAATTAATCAGGAAGCAGACATTGTAATGCTAAAGTCGGCTGAAAAATCATTAAAGCTAATTTACCTTGAAGCGCGTGCATTTAAAAGCACGGCAGCCAACAGCGGCCATTTGCTTTTGGCAATTCTTAAAGACCACGAAAACATTGTAACCCAGTTACTGGTTGAATATGGGATAAGTTACTATATAGTTAAATCACAATTACAAGATTATAAAGGGCTTTCGGCAAAATCAGACTTTCCGGCGGAAGGCGACGACGATGATAACGCAGGCAGCACGTTTTCTAAAAGTACAGGCGGTTCTTCCACAAAAAAAGGAGCTCCATCTAAGTCTGAAACGCCGGTACTCGACAATTTCGGTACAGATATTACCAAACTTGCTGAGGAAAATAACTTGGATCCGATTGTAGGCCGCGAGCAGGAAATTGAAAGGCTGGCTCAGATTTTAAGCAGACGTAAAAAGAACAATCCAATTTTAATTGGAGAACCCGGAGTTGGGAAATCAGCCATTGCCGAGGGGCTGGCGCTGAGGATTGTGAGCAAAAAAGTTTCCCGTATTTTATTCGACAAGCGCGTTGTTAATCTTGATATTGCCTCAATAGTGGCCGGCACAAAATATCGCGGACAATTCGAGGAAAGAATGAAGGCCATTTTAAATGAGCTGGCAAAAGTGAATAATGTAATTCTTTTCATTGACGAAATCCATACAATTGTTGGCGCCGGCGGAGCAGCCGGTTCGCTCGATGCGGCAAACATGCTGAAACCTGCGCTGGCTCGGGGCGATATTCAGTGTATTGGTGCAACTACACTCAACGAGTACCGTCAGCACATTGAAAAAGACGGAGCGCTTGAACGCCGGTTTCAAAAAGTTATGGTTGAGCCAACGAGCGTTGAAGAAACCATTGAAATTCTGAATAATATTAAGTCGAGGTACGAAGATCATCACAATGTTTTTTACACAAAAGAGGCGCTTGATGCATGTGCAAAGTTAACAGCCCGATATATTTCAGACAGATATTTGCCCGATAAAGCCATTGATGCGCTGGATGAAGCAGGGTCAAGGGTTCATATTTCGAACATAAATGTTCCCGATAATATTTTGAAACTTGAAGAAAAAATAGAAAAAATTAAAGAAGATAAAGTAACAGCCGTAAAAAGCCAGAACTTTGAATTGGCTGCTGACTTTAGAGATAAAGAAAAAAACCTGCTTCAACTACTCAATAAAGAAAAAGAAGCATGGGAGAAAGAGTTGGCAATACACAGGGAAATTGTTGACGAACAAAAAATTGCAGAGGTTGTAGCTATGATGTCGGGAGTGCCGGTTACCCGTATTGCTCAGGCTGAAGGGAAACGGCTGATGAATATGGAAGCAGATCTGAAAGAAAAAGTCATTGGTCAGGAAGAGGCTATTCAGAAAATTGTTAAAGCCATTCAGCGGAACCGCGCAGGCTTGAAAGACCCGAACCGCCCTATTGGATCTTTTGTTTTCCTTGGGCCGACAGGTGTTGGTAAAACACAGCTTGCCAAAATTTTAGCATTGTATTTATTCGACAGTATTGATTCGCTTATTAGGGTTGATATGAGCGAATATATGGAAAAATTCTCCGTTTCGAGGATTGTTGGTGCTCCTCCCGGATATGTCGGGTATGAAGAAGGCGGCCAGCTAACTGAAAAAGTTCGCCGAAAACCATACTCGGTTATTTTATTGGACGAAATTGAAAAGGCACATCCCGATATTTTTCATGTACTTCTCCAGTTGCTTGACGAGGGCAGGTTAACCGACAGTTTGGGGAGAATCATTGATTTCAGAAATACGGTAATTATAATGACATCGAATATCGGCTCGCGGCAGTTAAAGGATTTTGGCAGAGGAGTTGGTTTTGCCACAAATCAGACTCCTGAGCAGGAAAACGAACACGCGAAGTATATAATTCAAAAAGCCCTGAAGCAGGCCTTCGCCCCCGAATTTCTTAATAGAATTGACGATGTTGTAATGTTCAATGCTTTAAATAAAAAACATATCCACAAAATAATTGATATTGAAATAAATGATTTGTATAAGCGGGTTGAGGCATTAAATTACAAGCTAAAAATATCGCCGGCCGCTAAAGATTTTATTGCTGAAAAAGGATTTGATCCACAGTTTGGCGCAAGGCCGCTAAAACGCGCTATTCAGAAATATTTGGAAGACGAGATGGCCGAAATAATTATTAAAACTTCGGTTACCGAAGGAGATACCATATCGGTTGGCCTTGATAAAAAGCATGACAAACTGCAAATGAAGATATTATCATTGAGCAAAAAAGAAGTGAGCAGTTAAAAAACAAAAAGCCCTGTAAATATAAACTGCTTACAGGGCTTTCTGTGTTATTCAATTGTTCAATTTTACATTCATAACTCTTCTTCAAGTATTCATCGCACCGCAAACTTTTATAACTTGGCCGCTCACATACGACGAAAGGTCGGACGCAAGAAATACGGCAACGCCTGCAACTTCGTCGGGGGTTCCACCTCGCTTTAATGGAATGGAGTCTTCCCATGCCTTGCGGGCGTCTTCGGGTATTTTGGCAGTCATTTCGGTAATAATAAAACCGGGTGCGATTGCATTCGACCTGATACCGCGAGAACCCAGTTCGCGGGCTATCGACTTGGTAAAGCCGATTATTCCGGCTTTCGATGCAGAGTAGTTCGACTGACCGGCATTTCCGCTTATGCCAACAACCGAGCTTAAATTTATTATCGACCCCGAACGCTGTTTCAGCATTGTTTTTTGTGCGGCTTTTGTAAAGTTAAACACCGATTTCAGGTTAACGTTAATTACTGCATCCCACTGATCTTCAGTCATTCTCATCAATAAAGTATCTTTTGTAATGCCGGCATTATTTACCAGAATATCAATCCTGCCAAAATCATTTACAATTTCGTTTACAACCTTGTCGGTGTCATCAAAATTGCCGGCATCCGATGCATAGCCTTTAGCCTGTACCCCAAACGCTTTCAGTTCGGCCTCTGCAGCTTTCATGTTTTCGTCTTCAAATAAATCGGTAAATGCTACATTACATCCTTCCTCTGCAAATTTAATGGCAATTGCCTTTCCAATACCGCGTGAAGCGCCGGTTACAATTGCTGTTTTTCCATCGAGTAATTTCATCGTCTTTTATTTAATTTTTTGCTGTGTAAAGATAATTTTTTAAATTTAATTTTACAAATATTTTTCATAAATCGCTGTTAATAAAATAATTAAACAAGAGAAGTTACGAGTTACGAGAAACAGTGGTTAAGGGTTAAGAGTTTACCGTTTTTCACCCATTCATTCTCAATCAGTTTTTAGTTTTATAAAAATTATAACTTTGTTTCAAAACGAAATTAATGAAAACACCGCCATGTATTAAATCGGGATCTAAAATACGTATTGTTTCACCCGCCGGAAAAGTTGACGAAAAATATATAATTCCTGCGATGGAATGGCTTCAAAATCAGGGATATCAAGTCATATTGGGCAAGCATGTTTTTGCCGCCCACTACCAGTTTGCCGGAACCGACAGCCAGCGTCTTTATGATTTGCAAACTGCTATCGACGATCCGGAAACAGCAGTTATAATTTGTTCGCGCGGGGGGTATGGAACTGTGCGTATTATCGAAAAACTGAACTTCAGCGCTTTGCTCAGCCATCCGAAATGGATTGTGGGTTTCAGCGATATCACTGTACTTCATGCCTGTTTGAACAAGTTTGGTCTGGCTACTGTTCACGGAGCAATGCCGCGATATTTTCTAAAGGATAGGGAACCAACCGAAAATTTGCAGTCGCTGATGCAAATTCTTACTGCCGGAGAAATATCATACTGTTTTGGAAACAGCGAGCACAACCGCGTAGGAAAAGCAAGCGGCGAACTTGTGGGCGGAAACCTGTCGATAATATCGAGCCTGCAAGGAACAAAATATGAGATAGAAACTGACGGGAAAATTCTTTTTATTGAAGATGTCAATGAATTTTTATACCACACCGATCGTATGATGTATCAGTTGAAGTTGGCAGGTAAATTTGATAAACTGGCAGGTTTGGCAGTTGGCAGCTTTACTGGTATGAAAGACAACGAACAGCCGTTCGGCAAAACGATACACGAAATAATTGCCGAGGCCGTACATGATTTCGGTTTCCCTGTTGCTTACGGGTTCCCTGCCGGACACGACAAAAAAAACTTAGCTCTTGTGCTTGGCAAAAAATGGGAACTCAGCGTTTTGGGAAGGCAATCAGAACTTAAACTTCTATGAAATAATTACAGCAAAAAATGGTTTCTCAACGCGACACGGGCGGATTTGCCGAAAGAATAGCCGAACAGCATTTAATAAAACTGGGGTATAAAATCCTTGATAAAAACTGGTATCACGGGCATTATGAACTTGATATTGTTGCCCGCGACGGCGATGAACTGGTTATTGTTGAGGTAAAATCGAGACAGGGACTGCATTACGAGCATCCGTCGGAAGCTGTTACCGGTGCAAAAATTAAACGCATAGTGGATGCTGCCGATGCATACATACATGAAAAAAACCTGGATTTGGAAACCCGTTTCGATATTATAACCATTATATTTTTAAATCAGAAATTTGAATTAGAGCACTTTAAAGATGCTTTTTATCCCACACTTTAAAATTTTATTCAGTATGACACGCGAATTTCAACTAAAAGGAGATTACATTGAGCTTGTAAAACTTTTGAAATTACTCAGGATTGCCGAAACAGGTGGACATGCAAAAATATTGGTAGAACAGGGCGAAGTTGTGCGAAACGGCATTCAGGAGTTCCGAAAGCGAGCAAAATTGGTCACCGGCGACAAAATTGAAGTTTTAGGTGAAACTATCTTTATCAATAGTTGAAAAGCTGATAATGAAAGTTTATCGTGGAGCTGGCGGGAGTCGAACCCGCGTCCAAACGAGGAAGCAACAAGTTTTCTACATGCTTATCCCCGACTTGTTTTTCGTGCGTTGGCTGGATCAGGGCCACCGACCGGCGCCTTATCTCTTTTATTTTCACAGAAACCCCAGAGCAAAATTTCCGTTAGCCCCGAATTTGTTTGCACCGCCTTATCGGGCCGCTTCGTGGCAACAGCACCCGGGCAATGTCCTGTTCCAAAACCTTGTTTCGGAATTAAGCGTTAAAACCTACTGTAATTCGGTTACGCAGCAAGAGCGTAATTATTTTCGCCAATTATAATTTGGTCATTATTTTAAAGGGTCAAAAAACCAAAACCCTGCATGCTTGCCTGCCTCTTCTACCCGCTGTCAAAACCGGTCAGCCCCAATAAAAAAAGCCTGTCTTCGTTAAAACAGACGGCAAAATTACTAAAAAAAACAAAACACTGTTTCATATATTGCCAAATTTGTATATTGTTTTTTCATTGTACTGTTCACCGTGTTTTAACAGGGTTGACGGGAAATTATTGTGGTTTACGGAATCGGGGTAATGTTGGGTTTCGAGCGCTAAAGCCGAGTACTGTCCGAATCTTTTTACTCCGTCGATGGTTAATTCAGGAATCCAGTGACCGGTATAAAGCTGCATACCCGGCTGGGTTGTATAAACTTCTATTTTTCTGCCCGAATCATGCTCCTGAACACAGCCTGCAAATTTCAACTCCCCCGTTTCGTTATCGAAAACAAAATTATCGTCATACCCAATTTCTAACCGGGAAAAATCGCGACCTATTTTTTTAAATGAAGTAAAATCGTAGGGAGTGTTTTCAACCGAAACTATTTTTCCCGTAGGAATTTGATCCACCATCTCTGTCATTTTTGTGGCGGCAATCATCAATTCATGACTGAGGATATTATCTTTCCCTGCATTCAAATTAAAGTATGAATGGTTGGTGAGGTTTATAGCAGTGGTTTTATCGGTTTCGGCGAAATACTCTATTCCAAGTTCATTTTCGTTGTTCAGCGAATAAATGCAGGTAACATTTAAATTTCCGGGATAATTTTCTTCCATGTCAGGGCTGAAATATGTAAGCCTCACTCCTACCCCATTTTCGTTTTGAAAAGGTTCGGCATCCCATAAAACTTTGTCGTAGCCTTTTAAGCCACCATGCAAATGGTTAGGGCCGTTGTTAATGGCCAGCCGGTATGTTTTGCCTTCAATTTCGAGATGTCCTTTTGCAATTCGATTCCCGAAACGACCAATCAGACATCCAAAAAAAGGATAGTTTTTAAGGTATTCTTCGCTTAAATAATGTTCGAGTTTATCGAAACCACAGGCAATGTTTTCAGCAACGCCATTTTTATCGAGTGTTTCAATATGCGTAATAATTCCACCGTAATTCGTGATTTTTATGGTAATATTATTGTCATTTTGTAATGTAAAAATTGAAACTTCTCTGCCATCAGGCATGAATCCAAAAACTTCAGGTAATATTTTCATTGTATAGTATTTTTATTTGTTATGCAAAAGTGCAAATATTTAAGATACAAACCAATTGTACTGCATGGTGTTTTAAATGTTTACCTGACTATTTTTGTAATTATTTCGTAACCATTTTGTATTATGCAACATTATTGAAAATTATTTCGTAATTTTACGTCAATTAGTTCATTATATTTACTTATTTCAAAATCAAATTAAAAATCAAAAAATATGAAATCTAATCGTTTGACAAGCACATTGTTGATAGCAGTATTTATCGTATGCGGTTGCCAAAAATCTAAAGAATCGGCAACTTTGAAAGATGCACTGAAAGGCAAGTTTTATATCGGCACTGCATTGAGTTCGCAGCAGTATTGGGAAAGGGACACTGCCAATGCGGATATTGCAAAACAGCATTTTAATGCGGTTGTTGCCGAAAACAGTATGAAAAGCATGTACCTTCAGCCTAACGAAGGGGAATTTAAATTTGAAGACGCCGACAGGTTTGTGGAATTTGGCGAGCAAAACGATATGTGGATTACCGGTCATTGCCTGATTTGGCACAGCCAGTTGCCCGGATGGTTTTGTGTAGACGAAAATGGAGAAAATGTAACACCCGAAGTACTCAAAGCGAGGATGCAAAGCCATATATCAACTGTTGTAAAGCGTTACAAAGGGCGTATAAAAGGTTGGGATGTGGTAAATGAAGCTATTCTCGACAATGGCGATTACCGAAACAGCAAGTTTTATGAAATTCTCGGAGAAGAATTTATTCCGCTGGCATTTCAGTATGCACACGAAGCCGACCCCGATGCCGAACTGTATTACAACGATTATAACGAATGGCATTCAGGCAAACGTGAAACGATAGTCAAAATGATAAACACAATGAAAGAAAGAGGCATTCGCATTGACGCCATCGGAATGCAGGGGCATGTGGGAATGGAAAATCCTTCAATAGCCGAATACGAAGAAGCAATACTCGCATATACTAACGCAGGGGTAAATGTTATGATAACGGAATTTGACCTGTCGATACTGCCTTCTCCCAGACGGGGAATAGGCGCCGATTTATCTGTAGATATTGAATATCAGCAGGAAATAAATCCTTATACTGAAGGCGTTCCTGACGATGTGTCTGTAATGTGGACAAACAGAATGCTTGATTTTTTCAAATTATTTTTAAAATATCAGGGAAAAGTTACACGAGTTACCATGTGGGGCGTTTCCGACGGCGTTTCATGGAAGAACAATCATCCTGTTCGCGGACGAACAGATTATCCCCTGTTTTTCGACCGTAATCATCAAGCCAAACCTGTAGTAGAAGAAATCATTATGTTAGCAAAGTAAATGGTATTAAAAATTCTAAATAAGAATCAAAATGCTTACAAATAAGAAAAAAGTATTGTTTTTGTCGGTAATGGTGTTTTCAGGTACACTTTTCGCGCAGAACCCTTTCATAAGGGATCAGTTTACTGCCGACCCGACTGCAAGAGTATTTAACGGCAAGGTTTATGTGTTTCCTTCTCACGACATTATAAGCCCTATTGAACCTGAAAGGCAGTGGTTTTGTATGGAAGACTATCACGTATTTTCTTCCGATAACCTTGTTGACTGGACAGACCACGGCGTTATTGTAACTCAGAACAAAGTGCCATGGGTTCGCGAAGACTCATACGCAATGTGGGCGCCCGACGCTATAGAGAAAGACGGGAAATATTATTTCTATTTTCCGGCTGCTGCCAAGCCGGAGTTTGGACGCGGTTCAATGACAGGAGTTGCCATCGCCGACAAACCGGAAGGCCCCTACATTCCTGTTGACAGGCCTATTGAAGGCACAACCGGTATCGACCCGTGCGCGTTTATAGACAGGGATGGCCAAGCGTACCTTTACTGGTGCGGAAACGGTATGTGGGTGGCCAAACTAAAACCAAACATGATAGAACTTGATGGCGAACCTCAAGAAATTCAAGGTCTTCCTGCCGGAGGCGGACTTAAAGAAGGGCCATTTTTATTTGAACGCAACGGTAAGTATTATTATACCTATCCGTGGGTTAAAAACAATACTACCGAAGTTCTATACTATTGTGTTGGCGACAGCCCCATGGGCCCATTCAGAGACGGAGGCATTATTATGGATGAGTCTCCTACCAAATGCTGGACTAATCACCATTCAATTATAGAATTTAAAGACCAATGGTATCTGTTTTATCACCATAACGACTATTCGCCTAATTTCGACAAGAACAGGTCGGCGCGTATCGACAGCCTCAGGTTCAATCCCGACGGTTCCATACAAAAAGTTATTCCTACACTTCGCGGTGTTGGTATAACTGATGCCGGAAAAGAAATTAATATCGATCGTTATTCAAGTATATCCGATGAAGACGCGGTTATTACTTTCATAAACCCTGCCAACACATTTGAAGGATGGAAGACTATCCTGAACAAAGATGGGGCCTGGGTGAGATATAACAGTGTTGACTTTGGGCAAGGTCTTAAAAAAGCAAAAGCGCGTGTATATTCATCCAGAGGTGGTACTGTTGTGGTGCGCGCAGGTAAAAATGACACTGCACCCGTTATTGCAAAAATAGAAGTTCCCTCAAGCGGAAGATGGTCGGTATTCGATGTTAATATGTCAGGAGCAGTAAGCGGAGTGCAAGACCTCTTTGTATCTCTCGAAGGCGATAATCCTGTTCATGTTGACTGGGTTAGTTTCGAATGAAAAATATCATTAAAAAAATAATAAAACTCATAAAGTAAAATTGTATAAAAATTAAAACCAATATGAAAAAAATATTTTTGTTATTAATACTCGTATCGTCAACATTGGCGCTAATTGCCAACGACGGTTATAAACTGTGGCTCGACTATAAAAATGTTGATAACGCCAAAGCATATTCAAGTCAAATAACATCTATTGTCTATCAGACAGAAACCCCTGTTATTCTGGCTTCTGTGAAAGAGTTTAAAACGGCTTTTTCGGCGCTTACAGGCAATGAAATTACAGCTACTCGCACAACAAGTGAGAACGCAGGAGCAGTTGTTCTTGCTTTTGGGCGCGACAGAGCAATATCAAACCTGAGAGCTACCCGCGAACTCGCTGATTTGGGTAAAGACGGCTATATGATTCGCACAGTGGCAGGCAAAACCTATATTTTGGGCAACACCGACAAGGGCGTTTTATACGGCGTATTCAATCTGCTCCGGCTTATGCAGACAAACAGCGATATCGCATCTCTCGACATAAGGGAAAAGCCGGCTTACGAAGTGCGAATACTCAACCACTGGGATAACCTTAACCGCAGTGTCGAACGCGGATATGCCGGCGCATCTCTTTGGGAATGGGAAAATCTCCCCGATGAAGTTTCGCCCCGTTACGAGGATTACGCCCGTGCAAATGCTTCGATAGGCATCAATGCAACTGTGCTGAACAATGTAAATTCCAATGCAACGTTTATTACTCCCGACCACTTGAAAAAGGTAAAAGTACTGGCGGATATTTTTCGTCCGTATGGCATTCAAGTTTATCTATCTATCAATTTCAATTCGCCTCAAAGTATAGGAGGGCTTGAAACATCTGACCCTCTCGATCCTGCTGTTCAAAAATGGTGGAAAGACAAAGTTTCGGAAATTTACAAGTTGATACCCGATTTTGGCGGTTTTTTAGTAAAAGCCAATTCGGAAGGCCAACCCGGCCCGCAGGATTACGGTCGCACACATGTTGACGGCGCCAATATGCTTGCTGCAGCGCTGAAGCCTCACAACGGTATCGTGATGTGGAGGGCTTTCGTTTACACTGTAGACGCTAATGACCCCGGCTACGACCGCGCAAAACAGGCATATCTTGAGTTTACGCCCTTTGACGGACAATTTGCCGACAATGTTATTATACAGGTAAAGAATGGCCCTATTGACTTCCAGCCTCGCGAGCCTGTTAATTCGCTTTTCGGTGCAATGAAAAAAACGCCACTGATGATTGAATTTCAAATCACACAGGAATATCTCGGTCATTCCATACAGTTGGTATATCTCGCGCCGATGTGGAAAGAAACACTCGATCAGGACACATACAGTAATGGCACAGGTTCTACTGTGGCGCACGTTACCGATGGGACTGTTTTCAAGCAATCTATTTCTGCCATTGCAGGCGTTTCCAACATTGGAACAGACACAAACTGGAATGGTCATATATTCGCACAATCCAACTGGTATGCATTCGGTCGTTTGGCCTGGAATCATGAGCTAACAAGCGAGCAAATAGCCAACGAATGGCTGCGAATGACTTTTACCAACGACGATGCGTTTATTAACCCTGTTAAGCAGATGATGCTTGAATCGCACGAGGCGGCGGTAAAATATATGCAACCTTTGGGGCTTCATCATATTTTCGCCGGAGGACATCACTATGGCCCCGGCGTGTGGGAACGTATTCGTCCGGGCTCGCGCCCCGACTGGGTTCCGGAATATTATCACCGCGCCGACAAGCAAGTTTTAGGTTTCGATCGCACTACAAAAGGAACTGACTATGTATCGCAGTACTACTCGCCTCTTAGAGAATTTTATAACGATTTGGCGACTTGTCCCGATGATATGCTTCTTTTCTTTCACCGCTTGCCTTGGGACTATAAAATGCGCAGCGGACGCACACTTTGGGAAGAAATGTGTTATATATATACCGATGGTCTCGAAGATGTTCGCCGCTTTCAAAAAATTTGGGATAAGCTGGAAAGTAAAGTTGACTCCGAGCGTTTCAAAGCTGTACAATACAAACTGCGCGAACAGCTTCGCGATGCAATTTGGTGGCGTGACGGAGTACTACTGTATTTTCAGTCTATAAACGAATTACCGATTCCTTATGAATTGGAACGCCCGATGAATAAACTCGAAGAATTGATGCAGTACCGCCTGAGATTAGGAAACTCATCACTTCCTCCGGGAACCGAAACTCAGCAGCAACAAATTTCACCGATGGGGCCGGGTTCACGATAAATAATACAAATACCTTAAAATAATGAAAAAAATTAAATCTTTTCTATCTAAAAAACATCAAACAGCCATATTATTGGCATTCGTCTTTCTCTTTTTTAACAATTGTACAATGAAAGACAATAATCAGTTGAAAAATGCTGAACAGTTTACCTACACGGGAGCCGGTAATCCGTATTTGCCACTTTGGGAACATTTGCCCGACGGCGAACCGCGCGTTTTTGAAGACCCCGACAATCCCGGGAAATACCGCATCTACATTTTCGGTTCACACGATTTAAGATTTACAAGTTACTGTGGGCCTGACATAAGGGCATGGTCGGCGCCTGTAGAAGACTTGTCGAAATGGCGCGATGAGGGGCCTGTTTTTACATATCCGATAGAAAATCAGTGGGATGTAATGTATGCACCTGACATTGTTGAGGTTAAAAGAAAAAACGGCGAAAAGGAATATTATTTGTATCCTCACAGCCGCGGACAAAACAGAGAAGCGATGGTTGCCAAAGGTTCCCGACCAACAGGGCCATTTACAGTACTTAATGTTACTGAAGATGGAACAAGCACAATACCCGGCAGTATCATGGGATTCGACCCTGCAGTGTACATTGATTATATCACAGACCCAAACGACCCTGATTATGAGATTGGTTTCAGGGCATATGGATTTTGGGGATTTCAAAGGTCGTTCGCTGCCGAATTGGATCAGAATACAATGTATTCGGTCAGGCCTGGAACTGAGGTAATCAATTATTTCATCCCTGCAAGTTCCAGGTATGGCGTTATCCGTGATCCTGAAGGCACAGTTTATCCGCATGTATTTCAGGGCGAAGACCTGAGCGGGTTCAACTTTTTTGAAGCTACATCAATACGTAAGGTTGGAAATAAATATGTGTGGATTTACAGCGGATATTCAGGCCCCGAATATGGACAAAGCAGCAGTAACTCGGCATTGCGTTACGCTTTTGGCGATTCGCCTATGGGCCCATGGAAAAGCGGCGGCGTTCTGGTCGATTCACGCTCTGTGGTATTGGCACAGATTGATACCGCACTTATTACAAGCTATCCGGGACATAATACGCATGGAAGTATTGAGTTGATAAATGACCAGTGGTATGCATTCTATCACAGACCACCGAGAGGATATGGATATGCGCGCCAGCCTATGGTAGCCCCGATTAATGTTGAGTGGGATGAAAAATCTGTGGCAGATGGCGGAAGAGTTAAGATCAGCGCATACGATCCATATTCAACAAATAATAAATGGACAGCTAAGGATAGACGGGGAAGAGAATATACCGGCGCCGAAGTAACATCGGAAGGTTTCCATATTTACGGTTTGGATCCATATCAGTATTACTCCGCAGGATATGCATGTTATCTTTCAAACAGCAGCAGTCAGCAGGATTCGTGGGATATTTGGGATAATAATATGCCGATTACAAATGTAGAGAATGGAGACATTATAGGATACAAGTATTTTGGTTTCGGAGGATTGGCACAGGGCACAAAAGGGCTGAAAGCCTTTGAAGGTACCAAACCGGGCAATGGCACCGAATTTAATCTTTTTCTTACACCAAGGTCAAGAGGTGCATTTAAGATCAATGTTTGGTTAGACGGGCCATGGGATAATGACACTTGGAAAGGTATAAAAATAGGCGAAATTGATGTTCCTGCTGATGCGGCGCAGGAAATGACAAAATTCACTGTTGATGTTTCAAACTTTGTTGACAATTTAGGTGAAAAACATGCCATATTTCTTGTTGCCGAAGGTGGCATTGCAGGTCGTCCTCCTGCTGGTGCAGGCGGCCCCGGTCGAGGACTTTTCGATCTAACAGGACTTGGATTCAGCTCGAAAAGTAAAGATATTGTATTCCCTGTTGTACCGTCAGTTAGTATCTCTGTCAACGATGTGATTATTGATATACCGCCTTATCCCGTCAGATCTACAAATGCCAACGGTATTACAAGTTACGATATTTATGAGGCTAATGTTAATGTTTCTAACACAAGCAAAATACCTAAAGTATCAGCAAAAGCAAGCGACAGAAATGTAAAAACTGCAATTACCCAGGCAACATCGGCTAACGGAACGGCAGTTGTACAATTTGATTATAATGGCGTAGTAAAAACATACAGGATAAACCTTACTGCGGATGCAAATTAAAATAATAATGAGGAAATATTTGATTTTATGTATCTGTATTGCATCTATTGGATGCAAGCAGAACACACAGAATCTTCTCTATGAAAACACCTTTCCATTGGGCAGTATTACCTTGCTTGATGGGCCGTTCAAACATTCCTGTGAACTGAATATCAGCGTACTGATGCAGTATGATACCGACCGTTTGCTGGCGCCTTTTCTTCATGAAGCTGGTTTGCCTCCCAAAGCCGAATATTTTCCAAACTGGCAAGGCTTGGACGGACATGTTGGCGGTCATTATCTGAGCGCTTTGGCGATACATTATGCGGCAACAGGCGACAAAGAGTGTAAAAAACGAATGGAATATGTTCTTTCAGAGATGAAACGCTGTCAGGATGCAAATGGAGACGGCTATGTGGGAGGCGTTCCTGATGGTGCAAAAATATGGGAAGAAATCAAAAACGGTAATTCGCGCATTGTATTTGATTACTGGGTTCCATGGTATAACATTCACAAAACATTTGCAGGTCTCCGCGATGCATGGCTGTATGGCGGAAGCGAAGAAGCAAAAGTCATGTTTCTGAAATTGTGCGACTGGGGCATTTCGGTTATTTCTCCATTAACCGAAGAACAAATGAAATCTATGATAAGTCAGGAATATGGAGGAATGAACGAAGTTTATGCCGATGCCTACCAATTAACAGGTAATGAGCGATATTTGTGGGCTGCCAAACGTTTCGGAAGTGATTATCTGTATGACAGTACGTCGATGCTAAAAGACGAACTTGACAATCGACACGCCAATACTCAGGTGCCAAAAGCTGTTGGGTACCAAAGAACAGGAGAAGTCAGCGGAGACGTGAGCTATACCACAGCCGGCTTATTTTTCTGGGAAACGGTTACGGAAAACCGTTCTATTTCGATAGGAGGTAACAGCCGGCGGGAACATTTCCCGTCAAATGACGACTGTATAAGTTACATTGAAGAGCGGGAAGGCCCGGAATCCTGTAATACATACAATATGCTTAAACTGACAGCAGGGCTGTTCCGCATGAATCCGCAGGCAAAATATGCCGATTATTACGAGCGCGCCATGTTCAACCATATTTACTCGACACAGCATCCCGAACATGGTGGATATGTCTATTTTACTTCGGCGCGGCCTGCTCACTATCGCAATTATTCATCGCCCAACAACGGCATGTGGTGTTGTGTCGGTACAGGTATGGAAAATCATGGAAAATACGGTGAGTTTATATATACCCACACCGGCGATTCGCTGTATGTAAACCTTTTTGTGGCTTCAGAATTAGACTGGAAAGACAAAGGAATAAAAGTAACACAAAAAACCGGATTTCCGCAGGAAGACACATCCGTAATAACTGTAAAAACACAAAAATCGTCCCGTTTTACGGTGATGGTGCGCTGTCCGTGGTGGGTAAGGCCGGACGAAATGAAAGTGGTATGCAAGGGAGAAAATTATGCCGTAAACGCCGCACCGTCGTCTTACATTGCCATAGACCGGACATGGGCTAACGGCGATGTGATTGAAATATCTTTCCCGATGAAAGTTACCATCGAAGAATTACCGAACGAGCCGGAATTTATTTCAATACTGCGCGGCCCTATAGTAATGGGCGCCCGAATGGGAACGGATGACCTGATGGGTTTAATTGCCGACGATCATCGCTGGGCGCATATCGCGCACGGTTCCTTAGTGTCGCTGTTTGACACTCCGCCGATTATTGGCGGCAGACAGGAAATACTGGCGAAACTGGAAAATATGCAGCCTATAGCAGGTAAACCGCTCAGTTTCACAGTACCCGGCTTGTTTCAGGATGCCAAATACAGAGATTTGGTGTTAGAGCCGTTTGCGGGTATCCACAACAGCCGATATATGATGTACTGGTTTTCGGCCACACAGCCGAGATACGACCAAATACTCGAAGACTTGCGCGAAATAGAGCGACAGAAATTGATAATTGACAGTAGAACTGTTGACGCGGTGAATACAGGGGAACAACAGCCCGAAATTGACCACTTGATGCAGCAGCAAGGAACGCAAACAGGCGAATATAAGGAAGAACTCATGCGCAATGCACGACCCGGCGGATATTTTCAGTATCAGCTTAAAACCGACGGATTAGAAAACCTGTCGCTTATGGTGCGTTACTGGGGAAACGAAACAGGTAACCGCGCTTTTGACATCATGATTGACGACAAATTGCTGGTTTCGGAAGATATTATCGACAAATGGAACAAAAACGAATTTGTCAATGTAGAATACAAAATACCTGCCGAAATGCTGAAATCAAAATCTTATGTTACCGTGAAGTTTGCTGGCAAGGAACGAAACAACGCAGGGCGTGTTTTCCATGTCAGATTATTGAAATAAATACTTGACTTTTTTATGTTTAAAATTTAAAAGTAAGCTTAATGAAGCGACCGGTTATATTATCCATTACTGCTTTAGCCTGTGTGTTGACTTTTATAGCACAGGCTCAGAATCCCATCATTCAAACTATGTACACAGCCGATCCTGCGCCGATGGTTTACAACGATACTCTGTTTGTCTTTGTCGGCCGCGATGAAGACGATGCGCCTTTAGGTTCGTACTTAATGCGGGAGTATCGCCTTTATTCAACTATAGATATGGTAAACTGGACAGATCATGGAGCAGTGTTGAGGACAAGCGAAATCAGCTGGTCAGTCGGGGACGCAAGCGCGGCGCAGTGTATTGAAAGAGATGGCAAATTTTACTTCTATATTTCAACCCAGAACAATACGCCCGGTTTTGGCGGCGTATCTGTAGGTGTCATGGTGGCAGACAACATTTATGGCCCTTACACAGATGTGCTGGGCAGGGCTTTGGTAACAAACCAAATGACCACATATGCGCGGCACAGCTGGGACGATCTTGACCCGACTGTTTTTATTGACGATGGCGGGCAAGCTTACATGTTCTGGGGTAATAACGCCTGTTACTGGGTGAAGTTAAACAGAGATATGATTTCGTTAGATGGAGAAATCACAGCGCTCGATATTAACGACAGTTCTATTTTTGGGCCCGACTATGAAGAGGCGCCATGGGTATATAAGCGGAATGGTTTGTACTATTTAATATATGCTTCCGGATTCCCCGAATCAATACATTACGCTACAGCTCAAAAACCTGAAGGCCCATGGACATATCGCGGTGTAGTAATGCCCCTTGAGGGCGGCAGCAATACCAATCATCCGGGATTTATTGATTACAAGGGTAATTCATATTTTTTCTACCACAATGATGGCTTACCCGGAGGACATGGCTATTGGCGCTCAGTTTGCGTAGAGCAGTTTGAATATAATGCCGACGGTACGATTCCGGTTATGACCATGACCGAAGGCATAACACAAGGCGTAGGCGTTTTGAATCCCTATATTCGGACAGAAGCCGAAACCATTGCCCGGGCAGAAGGTGTAAAAATCAATGGAAACAGGGATACGGGTATCTATGTAACTTCCATCCACAATGGCGATTACATAAAGGTAAGGGATGTTGATTTCGGAACAAATGGGGCTTCCAAATTTTCAGCATCTACCTCCAGCCGGTATTTTGGAGGAACTATTGAATTGCGCCTCGACAGTTTGGAAGGCGAGGTAATCGGAACACTGCGAACTCCATACACCGGCGAATGGGATAACTGGATATTAAGCTCTACAAACATTCAAGGTGCTGCGGGCATACACGACCTCTATCTTATATTCAAAGGGAGGGAGCCATTTGAATTGTTTAATTTTGATTATTGGATTTTTTATGAATAAATATTGTTTAAATTTCGTTATACACTTCTAATACTAATTTATATGAAAAAATCAAGATACTTAGTTCCAAACGATTACATGGCAGATCCTGCTGTACATATTTTTGAAAACAAATTGTACATCTATCCTTCTCATGACCGCGAAAACAACATTCCAGATAACGACAACGGTGATCAGTTTGATATGAATGATTACCACGTTTTTTCGATGGATGATATTGATGGCGAAGTTACTGACCATGGCGTTGTTTTAAAGGTAGCAGACATACCTTGGGCAGGACGTCAGTTATGGGATTGCGATGTGGCTTTTCGCGATGGAAAGTATTACATGTATTTCCCGATGAAAGACAAAAACGATATTTTCCGCATAGGTGTAGCTGTCAGCGACAAGCCTTCCGGCCCGTTCATCCCCGAAAAGCATCCTATTCATGGAAGTTACAGCATTGACCCCGCAGTTTTCTACGAAAACGGTAGCTATTACATGTATTTCGGTGGAATCTGGGGAGGACAACTTCAGCGTTATCGTAACAATAAGGCGCTGGAAGCGGCATTTTTGCCTGCCGATGACGAACCATCTCTTTGTGCTAAAGCAGTTCGCTTGAGCGACGATATGCTCGGCTTTGCTGAAGAACCACGCGATTTGGTCATCGTCGACGAACATGGCAAGCCTCTCACACAGGGAGATACCTCGCGGCGTTTTTTTGAAGCCTCATGGATGCACAAGTACAACGGAAAATATTATTACTCTTATTCGACAGGCGATACGCACCTGCTGTGTTATGCAACGGGCGATAATCCGTATGGCCCGTTTACTTATCAGGGTGTTATACTCACCCCTGTGTCAGGCTGGACTACGCATCATGCTATTGTAGAATTTAAAGGCAAATGGTATCTGTTCCACCACGACTGTGTGCCTTCGGGCGGAAAAACAAGCCTTCGCAGTCTGAAAGTAGTCGAAATGGAATATGACACCGATGGAAAAATCAAAACAATTTCAGGAACAGAAAATTAAATTTTAATTATATGAAATCAATGTCTTCATTCAATGAATCCAAAGGTTTTTATAAACTCTCATGGATGCAGCGTATCGGTTTTGGATCGGGCGATCTGGCGCAGAATCTTATATATCAGACTGTATGTATGTATCTGCTTATTTTTTACACCAATGTTTTCGGGATTACCGCCGCTGCGGCAGGAGTAATGTTTCTTGTTGTCAGAATAATTGATATTATATGGGATCCGGTTGTTGGTGCATTAGTTGATAAGCGCAATCCGAAAATGGGGAAATACCGTTCCTACTTGGTTTTGGGCGGCATTCCGCTTACCGGATTTGCTATTCTATGTTTTTGGAACGGTTTTTCCGGCTCTTTACTGTACGCTTATTTTACATACGTTTGTTTATCTATATGTTACACGTTAGTTAACGTCCCCTACGGAGCCTTGAATGCTTCGCTTACACGCGATACCGATGAAATTACCAAACTCACAGCGGTGCGTATGTTTTTGGCTAATATTGGTGGGATGGTGGTTGCTTACGGCATTCCAATTGTTGTAAAAATGCTTTCGCCCGATGGTAAAATAAATTCATCGGAAGCAGGAAGAGCATGGTTTGTTACCATGACTATCTTTGCTGTTGCAGGTTTGGTTTTATTGATTTTCTGTTATACCCAAACAAAAGAACGGGTTGTAATGGACGATAAAGATACTCACGATGTAAAAGTTTCCGACTTATGGACAGAATTTTTACGCAACAGACCTTTACGCATACTTGCGCTCTTTTTCATTACGGCATTTGCCATGATGGCGATAGGGAATACAGCCGGTTCATTTTACATGATTTACAATGTTCATGCTCCCGATATGCTGCCTTATTTTATGGCGCTTGGTTTTTTCCCTGCATTTATATTTATGCCTATGGTTCCCGCTATTAAACGGGCAATCGGCAAAAAACAGATGTTTTATGTTTTTCTGACGGTTGCTATTGCAGGGATGGCAATACTTTATATGATTTCGGTTATTCCGGCACTTAAAACTCAAATTTGGTTAGTGTTTGTTGCTCAATTTATAAAATCGACAGGTATCGTTGTCGCTACCGGATATATGTGGGCGCTGGTGCCTGAAGTCATTTCGTATGGCGAACTTACCACAGGACGACGAATTTCGGGAATTGTAAATGCTCTAACCGGAATATTTTTTAAAGCGGGAATGGCATTGGGAGGCGTTATTCCGGGGCTGATTCTGGCATTTGTAGGTTTCGATGAAAAAAATACCGTAACACAATCGGCTTTCGCCGAACAGGGCATTTTGTGGTTGATAGCCGTAATTCCTGCAATACTACTTATTATTGCCATGTTCATAATCTCAAAATATGAACTTAGCGATGATGTAATTGATAAAATCAATTTGGAAATTGAAGAAAACATTCGGAATAAATCTGAGAATGCTTAAACCTTTTTTCAATCGAATAGTCAAACTGTTATAAGTTACAAGTCATGAGGGAAGAATAAGGGAGAAAGTTACGAGTTACGAGTTTTTGGTTAACGGCAAACGGTTAATGGTTTTTCCCTTTCCCTTTCACCTTTTTCCAGTTTTTATCTTTTAGTTTTCCGTTATTCAGTTATTCAGTTATTCCGTTATTTGTAAAATTGGATTTTAGAAATTATATAATTAAAATGAAAAAAATAGTTATTCAAACAGGTTTGCTGATTATGGTCAGCATTTTGGCAGTTGCCCAGCCGGGTGGATTTCCTCCACAGGGGCCTTTAGTAGAGAAAACGCCTCCGTCAGGGTTTGATGTTGTTAATGAAAATATTCCACATGGGAATATGACACTTATAACTTATCCGTCGAAAACCGTTGGTACTAATCGTAAGGCGGTTGTTTACACGCCTCCCGGCTACTCTAAAAATATAAAGTATCCGGTATTGTATTTGCTTCACGGCATTGGAGGCGATGAAAATGAGTGGCCAAACGGCGCTCGTCCCGAGGCAATACTCGATAATCTGTATGCTCAAGGGAAAGTTGAACCCATGATTGTGGTGATGCCAAACGGGCGAGCCATGAAAGACGACAGTGTAGGCGACAATATGATGGCGCCTGAAAGACAAGCCGCTTTCGCCAACTTTGAAAAGGATTTGTTGAATGATCTGATCCCTTACATTGAAAAAAATTATTCGGTTATTAAAGACCGCAAGAGCCGCGCGATAGCCGGATTATCAATGGGTGGCGGTCAGACGCTGAATTTTGGTTTTAACAACATAAATAAATTTGCATGGATTGGCGGTTTTTCTTCGGCGCCAAACACAAAACAACCGACAGAACTTCTTCCTGATCCTCAAAAGGCTAAAGAACTTGAACTTATATGGATTTCGTGCGGCGATCAGGATAATTTGATTCGTAACAGCACCCGCACAAGCGAATATTTGAACGAGCATGGCATTCCTCACATCCTTCGCCTTACTCCTAATGGTGTTCACGATTTTGTTGAATGGAAAGATAACCTTTATCGTTTTTCGCAACTGCTTTTCAAGCCGGTTGACCCCAAAATGATGGAAGCTTTATCAATAGTATCGCCCACTTACCCGATGGGAACACGCGCCAATGAACACAACATCGTCGGCGCCGAATGGCCCCGCGTTGGCAACGACAGGCGCGTTCATTTCCGTATTTTTGCTCCCAATGCGAATAAGATGGAAGTTCAGTTTCGCGGAGAAATGACCAAAGAGGCTGACGGCTACTGGACACTCGTTTCCGAACCGGAAGTTGTTGGCTTTCACTATTATCAGATTATTGTTGATGGCGTGTCTTCGGCTGATCCTAACGGAAAACCGTTTTTTGGCATGAGCAGCTGGGTGAGCGGTATAGAAATACCGGAAAGAGGCCCGGGTACGGATTATTACAGACCTAAAGACGTACCGCGTGGTCAGGTGCGCGAAAACTGGTATTTTTCGAATATTACCGGTAAATGGCGTCGCTGTTTCGTGTACACGCCGCCCGATTATGAAACAAACTTCAGCAAGAAATATCCTGTTCTTTATCTGCAACACGGCATGGGCGAAGACGAAACAGGCTGGAGCCGTCAGGGTATGATGAACTTTATAATGGACAATCTGATTGCCGAAGGCAAAGCTGTACCAATGATTGTTGTAATGGACAGCGGTAATATTGAAGTCTCTTTCAGTAATAATTCAGGCATGAGCCGAGATGAATACGGAGCAAATTTTACGCCTGTATTACTTACGGAGATTATTCCATTTGTCGAAAAGAACTTTCGCGCTTTGACTGATCGAGACAATCGAGCAATGGCCGGGCTGTCGTGGGGCGGATTTCAAACGTTCAATACAACACTCACCAATCTCGATAAATTTTCCTACATTGGCGGATTTAGCGGAGCCGGTTCAATTAACGCAGATCAAATTAGCACGGCGTATAATGGCGTATTTGCCAACCCTCAATCTTTCAACGAAAAGGTACACCTGTTGTTTATGGGAATCGGCTCGGAAGAACGTCCGGAAAGAACAAAGTTGCTTGCCGACGGTATTAAAGCCGCGGGAATTAACAATGTCGTTTACTACGAATCGCCGGGTACTGCCCACGAATGGTTGACATGGAGGAGATGCCTTAATGAATTTGTACCTCTGCTTTTTAAATAATTTAAATTTTTACACATAACACCTTGTTATTAATATAAAATGGGAAAAAGTAAAATAGCATTTTTCTTAACAGTCGCAATATTGGCGGGAGCAGTAGCCGTTCAGGTATTTGGACAAAATACAGGCACTTCTACCAATACAGCATATCATATTGAACTGAATGTAGATAAGCTGGGGATAGATATCAGCCCTACTCTGAACGGTATTTTTTATGAAGACATCAATCAGTCAAACGATGGAGGTATTTGCGCTCAGCTTATACAGAACAATTCGTTCCAGATGTACAATATTCCAAACTCGTCGGAAAAAGAATTTTCCGTTTCGCCCGATGATATCTTCGGATGGACTGTAGTAAATAAGGGCGGGGCTGTTGGCACAGCTAAAATAGTGGACGCTAAACCATTAGTCAGTTTTACTAAATATTATGATTTCGATCCGAATGATCAGTACGACGACGAATTGAAATACCGGCAATACAGCATCCGTTTTGATATTCAAAATCCGGGAGGCGGATTCGGGCTCGCGGCCAATGGTTACGGAATCGCTCCTTATGGACAGGAACGCGAAGGATTTTATTATTCCAGCAATACGCAGATACCTTCTATTCCGATTAATGCCGGAGTAAAGTATGACGTGGGGCTTTATTTGCAGGGAGAAAGGTATCCGGGTACAATACGGGTATATCTCGAAAATGCAGACGGACAGCAAAATTCAGATGTTTTTTCGTTTACAGGCCTGACCGGGGATTGGAAAAAATTCTCATGCCAACTCACTGCACAGCGCAGTGAAGATTGCCGTTTAGCCATTGTTGCAGATGCTGCCGGAACTTTCTATCTTGATTTCGTAACGCTTATACCTGAGTCTTCCCAGTTGTGGCGCGGCGGAACAGTTGGCGATTTCAGAAAAGATATGCTGGAAGCGCTGGAAGGGCTCAATCCGGCTTTTATGCGTTTTCCGGGTGGTTGCGCTTCTGAAGGCCCGAATTACTGGGGACAGGTTTTCTGGAAAAATACTATTGGGCCTGTTGAAGAAAGGATTGGAATCAGAAACCACTGGGGAACATGGACATCACAGCATATAGGGTTTTACGAATATCTGCTGATGGCCGAAGCGCTTGGCGCCAAACCGTTACCGGTGCTTAATAATGGCGTAACATGCCAATTTGCAGGATACTCGTATATAGCGCCTTTAGACACTGAAGAAGAACGGCAGCGATTCTATGACATTTATGTAAAGGATGCGCTCGATTTTATTGAATTTTGCAACGGAGACATAAATACCGAATGGGGCGCTGTGCGTATAAAAATGGGGCATCAGGAGCCTTTTAACCTCGAATACCTTGCCATTGGCAACGAAAACGGAGGCGAAGAATTTTGGGAACGTTTTGATATTATTTATAACGCGGTGAATGAAAAATATCCTGAAATAAGTGTAATTACTAATTCCGGAGCATTTTCGGCAGGTCGCCAGTTTGACGAGAACTATGCAATTATTGACAGTAAATATCCCGAAAGCATTGTTGATGAGCATTATTACTCAAGAGACGTATGGTTTTACACTAACACTGACCGTTATAACTCCGACAAAGTGCGAGGAAAAGAAGGTAATACTTATGACAGAGAAAAACCTACCCGTGTGTTTGTGGGCGAATTTGCAAATAACAGCACCAACAATGCCTACGTTTCGACTCTCGCCGAAGCGGCATATTTCACCGGGCTGGAACAAAATTCGGATATGGTGGTTATGGCCGCCTATGCTCCGCTGTTCTGCAAGAAAGGTTTCAATAAATGGAACTCTAACCTTATCTGGTTTGATAACCGCGGACTGTGGCGCACGACCAACTATTATTACATGTCCATGTTCTCCAATAATGTTGGCAATAAAGCGTTCGAAACATCTCCATTCTTTAAGGGAAATGTTCAGGATACGACGGTCTATATTTCTTCAACTATTGATACACACTCAGGAAATATTTTCATAAAAACAGTCAACTCCGAAACAGTTTCAAAAGAAACAACAGTTACAATCAAAGGAGATGGGAACAAGCGTTATCACGCGACACTGGAATATTTGACTTCGGAAGATACGGACATTAAGAACCAACGCGACCAAAATTATTACTCATCGGCTCCCGATATACAAGATTTCAACTATCAGGAAGCAATAGTTCCTCAAACGCTTGATATAGGCATCGTTTCCGAATCGTTCAAAGTTAATATTCCAATCAACTCTGTAAATGTGATAAGGCTCGTGCCTGCTGTAAATTAAATTCTTAAATTTACCAAAACATTTTATAATAACAATACAATGAATAGACTAACAGTAATTATGTTTTCGATTATCAGCATGACCGGTTCAATTTATGCACAACCCGGCGGCGCACAGCAAATGAATCCTCAGAATTTTCCGACAGCAAAATCTTCATCGGCACATGTAATCAACCTTGATTTGAAAGAATCTGTTGCAAACACGAATTTTGCAGACGCAGATGTTGAAATTCTTAAAAATGTAGTTTACGTTGACCGCGACGGCACCGAACTGCATCTCCATATTCTTTATCCAAAAGGAACAGCTTCTCCTCTACCATGCATTGTATATGTGCCCGGCTCGGCATGGATGAAACAGAATATTGATATGGCTATTCCCAATATGACACGTTTGGCGGCAAAAGGTTATGTGGTAGCGATAGTAGAATACCGTCCGTCGAGTGTGGGAAAGTTTCCATCTCAGGTGCAAGATGCCAAAACAGCGATTCGTTTCATGCGCAAAAATGCTGAAACCTATCATGTTGATACGAATAACGTTTTTGTGTGGGGCGATTCGTCAGGCGGTCACACATCCATGTTTGTCGGATTTACACAAGGAAACAAGGAGCTTGATACAGATGTTTACGGCGAATATTCGGATAAGGTGAACGCATTAATCAACTATTTTGGCCCTGCGGAATTGGCAAAAATGGCTGATTTCCCAAGTATGATGAACCATTCACTTCCTGATTCGCCCGAAGGACTTCTGATAGGCGGAAGCGTTCCCGATAATCCCGAAGCGGCTCGCAAAGCAAGCCCTGTTTATTATGTAACGAAAGATGCTGTCCCTGTATTTATGGCGCATGGCGACAGAGATATGTTAGTGCCGCTGAACCAGAGCGACCTCGTTGCCGAAGCGCTTGATAAGGCAGGCGTGGAATACGAATATTACTGCCTGCTTGGAGCAGGACATGGCGGTCGCGAATTTTGGACTGATGAGATAATAGATAAAGTAATAGTGTTTATAAAAAAACATACTCTCAATTAAAATCAAATTCATAATGAAAAAAGTAAATTTGTATCTAATCTTTTCGATAACTTTTTTGTTATCATGTATCACACAAACTGCCGTCAACCCAATCGTCGGTTTGTCTGACAGAGGCGATGGAACATACGCCAATCCCTTTATTTTTGCGGATGTACCGGATCCGAGTATTATCAGAGTGGGCGACACGTTTTGGATGTCGAGCACTACAATGCACATGACACCCGGCGTTCCGATTATGAAATCTTTCGATTTGATAAACTGGGAAACCGTCAGTTATTGCTATTTTGTGATGGAGGATACCGACAATAATAAATTAGTTGGAGACAGCCACATGTATTCACAAGGTACATGGGCAAGTTCTTTGCGTTTTAAGGACGGCACGTTTTATTTGGTTGTTCCGTCCCCTACCTCAAGGAAGACCTATTTTTTTCATAACGATGATCCGGAAAATAAACCTTGGATTCGCTATGAATATAACGAAAGATTTCACGACTGCAGTTTACTGTTTGACGACGACGGCAGAAACTGGCTTGTTTGGAATGCCAACCCACTTTATATAATTGAACTGGATAAGGATATAACAGGGCCAATGCCCGGAGCAGAGCGTCAAATAGTTATTCAAAATTTACATGCTCCGGATCCAATAACGGGCGAAACACCCGAAAGAGGACTTGCAGAAGGAGCACAGTTACAAAAAATTGACGGAACATACTACCTGTTTGCAATAACATGGCCCAGCGGGAAACCACGCTCTGTGGCATGTCACCGGTCTGAAAGCTTGACGGGCCCGTGGGAATCAAAAATCATTGCTATGGAAGGCATAAGGCATGACGGCAGCAGTGTAGGAACTAACGGCGGTGATGGCCCCGCTCAAGGTTCAATAGTGGAAGATGGAAATGGAAACTGGTGGGGATTTGTATTTCGGGACAGCGGCCCGGTGGGACGTATTCCATGGTTAGTGCCAATCACTTGGACTGACGGATGGCCTATGTTCGGCAAAAATGAAGACGGAACAGGTTCATTCACAAATTTATCGAGAGGCGGCAATAAACCCATTCAGGGAAAGGAAATCAAAAGTATTGCATTTTCCGATGAGTTTGATAACAGAGCGCCAAAGCCTGCGTATATGAATGCGCCCTTACCTGAACACGTAAGTTATATGAACGGAGAATATGACTACAACGGCTCCAATCTGCACTTGGCGTGGCAATGGAATCACAACCCCGACAATCGTTACTGGTCGTTAACTGAACGTAAGGGATGGCTGAGGCTTAAAGCGATGTTGAACAGCGCTGTTGAGGACAGGAATCTCCTTAATGCACGAAATGTTTTGACACAGCGAGCGTTTGGGCCATCCAGTTCCGCTACTGTTTATATTGATGTTACAAATATGAAAGACGGCGATGAGGCAGGGATTACTCTTTTTGCCGCAAAATACGGTTCAATTGGCATAAAAATGGAAGGCGGCAATAAGTTCCTTGTAACAACCCTAAGCAACGACTGGCGGAGAGGCCATTCAACAAATGCTGGAGTGGAAAGCGCGCGTATTCCTCTGAAAGGTAACAAAATACACCTGAAAGCAGAAGGGGATTTCTCTCTTGCGAATAACGGAGATGTAAATCCTGGTAATTTTTTCTACAGCTACGACGGCAAAAACTGGGAAAAACTCGGCGGAACATTAGATATGATTTACAGTATCAACAACCACTTTATGGGCTACCGTTTTGGCCTTTATAATTTTGCGAGGGAAAGCGAAGGAGGATATGTAGATTTTGATTATTTCAGGATTCTTTAAATAAATAAAATATGAAAAATTTAATTTTTTCTTTTGTATTAGCTGTGGTTTTCAGCACAGCAGGCGCTCAAAACGCCAAAATAAAAATCGACATCGACCATACTATCGGTCAAATAGATCCGAATATTTACGGTAATTTTATTGAGCATCTCGGTCGTGGTGTGTATGGCGGTATTTATGAACCCGGGTCTCCGTTGTCGGATGCCAATGGTTTCCGTAAAGATGCTCTCGAAGCAGTGAAAGGGCTAAACGTTTCTTTGGTGCGTTATCCGGGTGGTAATTTTGTATCTAACTACAATTGGATCGATGCAGTAGGGCCTGTTCGCAAACCGCGCATGGACTACGCATGGGAACGGCTTGAAACCAATACATTCGGAACGAATGAATTCGTACAGTGGTGCAGAACGGTTGGAACAGAACCATTCATGTGCGTGAACCTTGGAACCGGAACTATTCAGGAGGCTCAAGCGTGGGTTGAGTACAGTAATGCCAACAGCGGCTCATATTATTCCAATCTTCGTAAAGAGCATGGGTTTAACGAACCTCATAACATTAAGTACTGGGCGCTTGGCAACGAGATGGACGGGCCATGGCAAATGGGACACCTCAACGCCGAAGATTATGTAAAAAAAGCCCGTGAAGCTGCTAAATTAATGAAGTTAGTCGATCCGTCTATTAAACTTATCGCATCAGGATCTTCGAATTATGGCAGAGATGCTAATCCATACCATTGGAACAGAACAATTCTTGAAGGCCTGTATGCCAATATTGAATATATATCACTTCACATGTACACAGGCAACAGGGAGGATAATTATTACAACTTTATGTCGGCTCCGATATTAATGGATACCCGTACTCAGATTGTTCGCGCTATGCTATTCGAGCAGCAGCAAAGAACTAACAAACGAACTCCGGTTTATATTTCATGGGATGAGTATAACGTTTGGTACAGGGCTAACGAAGGCGCCAGTGTGGTGGGCATAAATGCACTCGAAGAAAAATATAATCTTGAAGATGCTCTTGTAGTGGCCGGTTTTCTCAACGTATTTGTTCGTAATGCCGATATTGTTAAGATGGCAAACATGGCACAGCTTGTGAATGTTATCGCACCTATCTTCACAAATGAAACAGATTTGTTTCTGCAAACCATTTATTATCCCTTACAACTTTTTGCTCAAAACGTAAAGGGAACGGCGTTAGATGTTTTGGTAGATAGCCCGACATATAGAACCGGAAGCGGCCCGGCACAACAGGGGAACGATATTCCGTATCTTGACGTTTCTGCCGCTATCAACGGTAATGAGATTGTGATATGCGTCGTAAACCGAAATAAAGATAGCGCAATAACAACGGATATTATAAGTCAGGAAGGTTCTTTTGCAGGCAATTTTGAAGTTTATGAAGTTAATGGCCCCGATATAAAATCAATGAACGATTTTGGCGTTACAAATGTAAAAACAGCGAAAAAAGATGACATCAGGGCAAGCGGGAAAGAAATAAGATATTCCTTTGCTCCTCACTCTTTTACATTAATAAAAGGAACTGTAAGAAAGTAGCATAATAAAGTAATAATCATTATATCAACGATCATGAATAAAATAACTGTTCAAACAAGTTTGTTGCTAAGTATCAGCTTGTGCTCAGCGATATTATGTGTTTTTTCCTTACTTTTTACAGGATGTAACCACACAGAAAAAGCGCCCGATAAGTTTGATTTTACAGGAGATCGTGATCCTTCTTTTTTCAGAGGATTTAATTACACTCCCGCAAATGTGGCAACACCGCGGCATCATATTGACTGTTGGGTTAAATACGATTCGGCAACCATTGAATTTGACCTCGATCTTGCTAAAAAACTTGACCTTAACCAAGTGCGGGTTTTTGTGCCTTACGCAGTTTACACTGAAGATAAAGATGCGCTTCCCGGAAAACTGAAACATTTTGTCCGTGAATGTTATGCGCGCGGAATCGGGGTAATGCCGGTTGTAGGCAGCGGCCCATGGTTGAGAGATTCTACCCAGCGCGCTCTTGGAACGGAATGGGTTCAATTTCTTATTGATGCAATATCTGAAGAGCCCGGACTGCTTGCTTGGGATGCAATGAATGAACCAGATTGGCCTACTTCTCCTGTCGAACTTGTACAGCGAAAATTTGACAATGCAAAGTTCATGGCTAAAACATTTCGTGAATTAGACGCGAAAACACCTGTTACCATTGGAATGGCGTTTGTTGATGGAATGATTGAACTGTCAGATTATGTTGATTTACTTCAGTTTCACGATTATATGCAAACCCGCTCACAAATAAGGAACAATATAATTCGTGCAAAAGAATTTGCTGAAAAGGTGAATAAACCGCTTATAAACGGTGAACTGGGTTGCATTGCCCGTGCCAATCCGTATGATATTACCCTTGAAGAACATATGAATGCAGGGGTAGGCTGGTATATATGGGAACTAATGATTGTCAGCAAGGGCTGGGGAACCGTGCATGGAGTATTTTATGAAGACGGAACTGTGCGTGATCCATCTATTGCCGCCGCCATAATGGGATTCTTCCGGAAACGTGATGCCGATATACTTCCGGCAGTTCCTGACAACGAAGATTGGATTACCAAAATAATTGATCAAAGTAACGAGTGGCTTAAAAATCCAAACGCTTCGTGGGAGGAGGGTTTAGATATAGCAGAAACCGGTGCTCACTTGCTTGAATCGGGCGAACTTACTGCTATGAGAATACCCCCAACTTACGAAGTGGAGATGTTACGAAACGGCGAAACAGACATGACTTCACTAAAAAATTTGATTATCAGGTTCAGGAATGAACTTGAGCCTTACAAAAAAAATTTATAATAAGCATTTATGAAAAAAGTAATTATCCAAATTCTTTTTCTGTTATCTTTCAGCATATTAGCAGTTTCTCAGCTAATTTCCAAGCCTGTAGATTTGGCAAGCACAGACCCTATTACAAGTAACAGAAGGGGCATACACAATGGATTCGACTACGAATGCTGGTTTGATAGAGGCGACGTCAGTATGATTTTGAAAGAAGGCGGCGCTTTCGAGTGTAAATGGAGCAACATCAATAATGCATTGTTTCGTACAGGTAAAAAATTCGACAGTACAAAAACATACGATGAACTTGGCGATATTACCCTCACCTACGGCTGTGATTACCAACCGGTTGGCAATTCGTATCTGTGCCTTTACGGCTGGACTGTAGATCCGCTTATAGAATTTTATGTAGTTGAAGCTTGGGGAAATTGGCGTCCGCCCGGAGCAAATTCAATAGGTACCGTAGAAATTGATGGAGGCATGTATGACATCTACGAAACTACGCGCACCAATATGCCTTCCATTCAGGGAACCCAGACTTTTCAGCAGTACTGGAGCGTCCGCACCGAAAAGAAAACAAGTGGTACTATTTCTGTAAGCGAACACTTTAATGCGTGGGAAAAAGCGAGCATGACAGGAGTTAAACAGGGAAAAATGTATGAAGTTGCATTTTGTGTCGAAGGCTTTAGAAGCAGCGGAACTGCCGATGTTTACAGCCATATATTGACCATCGGAGATACAACAATAGGCGAATTCTCACCACCACAGCAAAGCGACAATATACTTTGGTATATGCAACCCGCTAAAGAATGGACGGAAGCGTTGCCAATAGGTAACGGCCGGCTCGGCGCTATGATTTATGGTAATCCTGTACGTGAAGAGTTACAGCTCAACGAAGAAACAGTATGGGGGGGAGGCCCGCACCGCAACGATAATCCCAATGCGCTTGAAAACCTGAACGAAGTGCGGCGCCTGATTTTTGAAGGTCAAAACAGAGAAGCAGAAAGAATAATCAACAGAGAGTTTATGACGCCGCGTCATGGCATGCCTTACCAAACCATTGGCAGTTTGTTCCTGTCTTTTGCTGGACACGAGAGCTATACTGATTTTACACGCGAATTAGATATTTCCAAAGCTGTGTCAACAACAACTTATCAGGTGGATGGAGTAACTTTCACACGTCAAACATTCGCTTCGTTTACAGATAATGTCATCATCATGAAAATATCCGCCGATAAGAAAGGCGCGCTGAATTTCATTGCATCTTATGATTCTCCAATGCAAGGGTTTAGCGTTAAGAAAAATGGAAACAAGCTGTTGTTGACAGGACAGGGTTCAGACCATGAGGGTGTAAAGGGAGTGATTCAGTTTGAGAACCAGACTTTGGTGAAAACAGCCGACGGGAAAGTGAAAACTGATAACAACAGTATATCTGTAACTGACGCTACCACAGCAGTGGTGTATATTTCAGCGGCGACTAATTTTGTTAATTACAGCTCTGTCAGTGGCAATGCGCACAACAAAGCGACAGCATACTTAGATGCCGCACTGAAAAAGGACGAAGATAGAATGCTGAGCGACCATATTGCTTATTATCAAAAGCTGTACGAAAGGGTAAAACTTGACCTTGGAACGATAGAAAACAGTCAACTGCCTACCGATGAACGTTTGAAAACTTTTCGTGAGACAAACGATCCGTCGCTTGCCGCTCTGCTTTTCAATTATGGCCGTTACATGCTTATTTCAAGTTCGCAGCCGGGTGGACAGCCCGCTAATTTGCAGGGTATCTGGAACTATCAGCCCTTAGCGCCATGGGATGGAAAATATACGGTGAATATCAATACCGAAATGAATTATTGGCCTGCTGATGTTACCAATTTACGTGAAACTAACCAGCCATTGTTTCAGATGTTGAAGGAATTATCTGTTTCAGGACAGGAAACAGCAAAAGTTATGTATGGCGCCAATGGCTGGGTATTGCACCACAATACCGATATTTGGCGAAGCACCGGCGTAGTTGACGGTGCAACATGGGGTATGTGGCCTAACGGCGGCGCATGGCTGTGCCAGCACCTCTGGCAACATTATCTATACACCGGAGACATGGCGTTCCTCAGAGAATATTATCCGGTGATGAAAGGTTCAGCCGACTTTTTCCTTGATTATTTAACAGAAGATCCTGCCAATAAATGGTTAGTTACTGTTCCGTCAAACTCTCCGGAACACGGCCCCATGGGCAGTAACAGTACCATTATTGCCGGCAGTACCATGGACAACCAGTTGGCATTTGACCTGTTGATGAATACAATGCAGGCCACCAAAATATTGAATGAAGACGCCGCATATATTGCCAAGCTACAGCAAACGGTCGATCGTCTGCCTCCTATGCAGATTGGACAGCATAACCAGCTGCAGGAATGGTTGCACGATGCCGACGATCCTCAAAATGACCATCGCCATGTTTCTCACCTTTATGGTTTGTATCCGAGCAATCAAATTTCACCGTACCGTCATCCGAACCTGTTTCAGGCAGCAAAACAATCGTTGCTTTACCGTGGCGATGCAGCAACCGGTTGGTCGATGGGCTGGAAAATAAATCTTTGGGCGCGCCTGCTCGACGGCAATCATGCGTATGAAATTATCAGAAACCTTTTTACCCCTATCGGTTTTGAAGGTATAAGTCAACCACGAGGCAGCGGCGGTTTATACGCTAATTTGTTTGACGCGCATCCGCCTTTTCAGATCGACGGCAACTTTGGATATACTGCCGGTGTAGCCGAAATGTTGATGCAAAGCCACGACGGCGCCGTACACTTGTTGCCGGCCCTGCCCGATGCATGGAAAGACGGCAGTGTTAAAGGTTTGATGGCTCGCGGAAATTTTGAAATAGATATTCAATGGAAAAACTGCCTGTTAGAAAAAACGACAATCAAGTCGAATATAGGCGGCAACCTGCGGCTGAGATCGTACATTCCACTCAAAGGTAACGGTTTGAAAGAAGTAAGTGGCGAAAATACAAACCCGCTGTTTGCTCCGGCACAAATCAAAAAACCGTTGATTTCAGACAAAATCAACCCCGAAATGCCATTGCGGTATCATGTGTATGAATATGATATAATGACGGAAGCAGGAAAAGAATATATTTTTGAACGCGATAATTATTAAATGTAAACATCAAATGAAAAAGATTAATTTTATAAACATGAAAAATTTTATAGGAATAAGCATTGTTCTCTGTTTACTTACAAGCTGTATTCAAACACAAACGGATTTTACCCAATGGGCAAAAACGCCGCCCATGGGTTGGAACAGCTGGGATTGTTATGGCCCCACCGTGGAAGAACACGAAGTGAAAGCAAATGCCGATTATATGGCGAAATACTTGAAAAAGTATGGCTGGGAATACGTTGTGGTTGACATTCGCTGGTTTGTGGAAAACGACAAAGCCGGCGGATACAATCAAACCGACCCGCGATATGTGATAGACGAATATGGCCGTTATTTGCCCGCAGTAAACCGGTTTCCTTCTGCTGCCGACGGCAAAGGGTTTAAGCCCCTCGCCGATTACATTCATTCAAAAGGGCTAAAATTCGGTATTCACATCATGCGAGGAGTACCGAAACAGGCGGTTGAACAAAAATTGCCAGTGAAAGGAGCCGGAGGCATTACTGCCGACCAAATATATACCACCGATATGCAGTGCAGATGGTTGCGCGATAATTACACTGTTCTCGACAAACCGGGCGCACAGGAATATTACAATTCAATTATTGAACTCTATGCCTCGTGGGGTGTTGATTTTATAAAAGTGGATGATTTGTCCCGTCCCTATCATACGCGCGAAATAGAAATGATTCGTCAGGCGATTGACCGTTGCGGAAGACCAATTCTGCTGAGTATGTCGCCGGGAGCTACACCGTTTAGCGAAGCCGCCCATGCAAGCACGCACAGTAATATGTGGCGCATGGTTGACGATGTTTGGGATTTATGGAGAGACATAACCCATTTGATGCAGGTTGCGCAGGATTGGTACCCCTATATTTCGCCTACATGGCCCGATTGCGATATGATACCGCTCGGACGAATATCAATTCGCGGCGAGCGTGGCGCAGACCGTATGACCCGCCTGACCAAAGATGAGCAATACACTCTGATGACGCTTTTTACCATTTTTCGATCCCCGTTAATGTTTGGCGGCGATTTGCCGAGCAACGATGAGTTTACGCTGTCCTTGCTAACCAACCGCGAAGTCTTAAAAATGCACCGCGAAAGCGATGATGTCAGACAACTGTTTCAGCAGGATGGAAAAGTTGCGATTACTTCAATAAATGCAAAAACAAATGAACGTTATCTGGCGTTATTCAACATTTCGGAAGAGGAAAAAACGATTGAAGTGGATTTGAAAGAGATAGGAATAACGAAAAAATGCAATGTTCAGAACCTTTGGACAAATGAACGGTTTTCGCTAAATACCGGTACGTTAAAAATTGATTTAAAACCGCACGAAAGTAGCTTGTTGAAAATAAAATGATTACAAAATCACTTAGTTTAAACCTGTTGTGCATTTATAATAAATTTTTGAGCGATATAAGCAAAACATTATAAGCAAAAACTATTGTGAGGTATAAGAAATATTTTAATTAAAACGCTTGTATTTGTATTTTATGTGTTTACCTTTAGCAAAAATTATAAAATGTTAAAATTTACACGCATATATTACTTGCCAAGAAACGGTACCAAACTTGGCTCCTGAACGAGAAACAGGAGCCGATAATAAAAATGTCTTTTCGGTTTTTTTACTTTTAATTTATATTAATTATGAAACATTTACTAAAATTAATAACTTTAATCTTTTTTATTATGATAGTTGTTTCAGCTTGTAGCAAAAGCAGTAATTTCAAAGATGAAATTGAAGATGAAAATTCAATTGAAAATAGTAGTGAAGAAATTATAACAGAAGAAGATGAAGATATTGAAGATATTGAAGAAAACGAAACTAATATTATGGAATATCCATGTAAAGATATGAAAATATTAAAAGTCTTTAACGATGAACCGGCAACTGTAAAAAAAGAAAGTTTTCACCATTTTGGGATGGCTGATGAATTTTACTTTGAACTTGTAAATCAGGATTACGAGTTTCTTCCTGTTTTTCCAGGGGTGGTTCCAATAGAGATACCGGAACAGTATATGAAAGAGGGTTTGTCAGTTTATATTAGCGGAAATGTAACCAATTGCGTGATTGGAGGAGGAACTGCTTACACAAGAACAAGGTTCGCCCCAATATTTTTTTTCGAACTAACATCAATTAAAATTAGAAATTTAAACTAAACTAAAATGGAAAAGGAAGATAAACATTAAATGGTGCAGTTATCCCTTTTTATAATATGTTTGTAAACATTCAATGACATACTTTGTACAGTTAACAAGCAATAATAAAAAGCTCCGAAAGTTAAGCCTTTCGGAGCTTTGTTTAGTGTAAAATGTTGCAGATAAATCTAAAACGTTGTAGATATAATATAATGGCATTTTTAATTTAAACAACTTTTGAAATATTAAAAACTTATTTTGTAAATTGCATATAAATTCAAACTATAAAAATTTAAAATATGGGCATACTTGATTGGACTGTTATTGGGATCTTCTTTTTGATTCTGATAGGAATTATAATTTGGGTATTTCGTCAAAAACAGCAAAGTTCGGGCGACTATTTTCTGGCCGGACGCGATGCGACATGGATCGCCATTGGAGCATCTATTTTTGCTTCGAACATCGGTTCGGAACATTTAATTGGTTTAGCAGGAGCAGGAGCTTCGAGCGGAATGGCCATGGCGCACTGGGAAATCCAGGGATGGATGATTCTTATTCTCGGCTGGGTATTTGTGCCGTTCTATTCGCGCAGCATGGTGCTTACAATGCCTGAGTTCCTCGAACGCCGTTACAATAAGGAATCGCGGACGATATTGTCCGTCATTTCATTAGTCAGTTACGTGCTGACCAAAGTGGCTGTTACGGTATATGCCGGCGGACTGGTGTTTAAGGAAGTTTTCGGTATTGAAACAATTTGGGGAATTGACTTTTTCTGGATTGCCGCTGTAGGGTTGGTATTGCTTACTGCGCTATATACAGTTATTGGCGGAATGAAATCGGTGCTATATACTTCAGTGCTTCAGGCGCCGATATTGCTGTTAGGCTCGCTCGTCATTCTCGTTTTGGGGTTGAAAGCCGTGGGCGGTTGGGATCAGGTGCTTGCCATCTGTAAAGCAACACCTGTGAATAATTATGGCGACAGTATGGTTAACCTTATCCGCAGTAACAGAGATGCTGATTTCCCATGGTTAGGCGTATTTATCGGCTCTGCCGTTATCGGTTTCTGGTACTGGTGTACCGACCAGTTTATTGTTCAACGGGTACTGTCCGGAAAAAATGAAACACAAGCTCGTCGTGGCGCTATTTTTGGAGCATATCTCAAACTGACACCCGTATTTTTCTTTATGATACCGGGAATGATTGCTTATGCCCTGCATGTAAAAGGAGGAGGAAACTTTTTGCCTTTGCTGGCCGATGGAACCCATAATGCCGATGCTGCTTTTCCGACTTTAGTGGCAAAACTTTTACCCGCAGGTATTAAAGGCATGGTAGTATGCGGAATTTTAGCCGCTTTGATGAGTTCATTGGCGTCACTGTTTAATTCTTCGTCCATGTTGTTCACCATCGACTTTTACAAAAAATATAAACCGCAGGCAAGCGAGAAAACATTGTTATATGTAGGCCGTGTAGCCACCGTAGTAGTTGTAGTGTTGGGTATTCTTTGGATTCCGGTGATGAAAAGCGTAGGAAACGTATTGTATCAATATTTACAGGATGTGCAGTCTGTACTGGCTCCGGGTATTGCTGCCGCTTTTCTGCTTGGCGTTTGCTCAAAAAAAGTTACGCCCAAAGGAGGTATGTGGGGATTGATTTCCGGATTCATTATTGGTATTACCCGTTTGGGCGCAAAAGTATATTACTCTTCGGTTGCAGGCGCAAGTGAAAACTGGTTTAAATACCTGTTTTATGATGTGAACTGGCTTTTTTTCAGTGGAGGAATGCTTTTGGCATGTATCATCATCGTCATACTGGTGAGTATGTACACCAAACCGGCTCCTGCCGAGCAGATAGAGGGTCTTACCTTCGGTTCTACAACGCCTGAACAGAATGCTGCTACACGAGCCAGTTGGAACCATTGGGATGTTATCCATACATGTATTATTCTCGGAATAACGGTTGTATTCTATATTTATTTCTGGTAAATAAAACGGGTGAGTAATTATGTTTAAATCATTGAAAGAAGAGGTTTTTCGTGCAAATATCGACTTGGTAAAACACGGTCTGGTTATTTTCACATGGGGTAATGTTTCAGCTATTGACCGTTCAACGGGACGCGTAATAATAAAACCGAGCGGCATATCGTACGACAGTATGAAAGCGGAGGATATGGTAACAGTTGATCTTGATGGAACAGTCGTCGAGGGCAGTTACAAACCTTCGTCCGATACGCCTACACACATTGCATTGTATAAGGCATTTCCCGAAATAGGAGGCGTTGTTCACACACACTCTACTTTTGCTACAGCATGGGCGCAGGCCGGTATCGATATTCCGAATATAGGGACAACACATGCCGATTATTTCCATGACGCTATACCATGTACGAACGACATGACCGAACAGGAAATAAAAGGCGCATACGAAAGAGAAACAGGAAACATGATAGTAAAACGTTTCGAAGGCCTCGATGCAGCGCATACACCCGGCGTTTTAGTGAAAAATCATGGGCCGTTTTCATGGGGGAAAGATGCTCACGATGCGGTACATAACGCAGTTGTGCTGGAGCAAGTCGCTAAAATGGCGTATATTGCATACAATATTAATCCAAATCTGACGATGAACCCATGGCTGATAGAAAAGCATTTCAGCCGTAAACATGGTTCCGGCGCTTATTATGGACAGAAGAACAATTAGGAATTAGGAGTTAAGAATTTTCAGTTAATCAATTTAATATTATGAACGCATTTAAAAATTTAGAAGTATGGTTTGTTACCGGTGCGCAATTACTGTATGGAGGTGATGCAGTGGTAGCAGTTGACGCCCATTCAACGGAAATGGTAAAGGGTTTGAATGATTCGGGTAATTTACCGGTTAAAGTAGTATATAAAGGTACGGCAAACTCTTCGAAAGAAGTGACGGATGTGTTTAGAAATGCAAACAAAGACGAGAAATGTATCGGTGTTATCACGTGGATGCATACGTTCTCTCCCGCTAAAATGTGGATTCACGGGCTACAAGAGTACCGTAAACCGCTCTTGCATTTGCACACCCAGTTTAACAAGGAAATCCCATGGGATACAATGGACATGGATTTCATGAACCTGAACCAGTCGGCTCACGGCGACCGCGAATTTGGACATATTACCGCTCGCCTGCGCAAACCCCGTAAAGTAGTGGTAGGCCATTGGAGCGACAAAGGGACACAAGATAAAATATCCGTCTGGATGCGTGTTTGCGCCGCTTGGGCTGATTCGCAAGAGATGGTCATTATTCGTTTTGGCGACAACATGAATAATGTGGCCGTGACCGATGGCGATAAAGTAGAAGCAGAAATTCGGCTGGGTTATCATGTGGACAATGCTCCCATTGCTAAACTCGTTCCTTACATGAAAGCCGTTACTGAAGGAGAAATAGACGAAAAAATAGCCGAATACGAAAAATTATATGATTTTGCCGAAAATTGTCGAAAAGGTGCTGAAAAACACCAAGTGGTGCGCAATGCCGCAGTGCAGGAAATCGGGTTGCGCCGTTTTCTCGAAGCTAAAAAGGCAAAGGCCTTTACGACAAGTTTTGATGAACTGGAAGGAATGAGCCAGTTGATGGGATTCGCCTCGCAACGGCTTATGGCGGAAGGTTACGGTTTTGGCGCGGAAGGCGACTGGAAAACCGCCGCACTGGTGCGTACCATGTGGGTGATGGGTCATGGCTTGCCCGGTGGACAATCATTCCTTGAAGATTATACACTTAATTTTGACGGCGAAAACTCTACCATTTTGCAAGCACACATGCTTGAGATCAATCCTGAAATTGCCGAGAAAAAACCAAGAATTGAAGTTCATTTCCTCGGCATCGGTGATGCAGGAACTTGTGCACGACTTGTTTTTCAGGCACATACAGGCGATGGCATTGCCGCTACAATCGTTGACATGGGTAACCGTTTCCGTATGATTGTAAATAAGGTTGATGTACAAAAAACAAAAAAATTACCAAAACTACCGGTTGCCTGCGCATTGTGGAAACCACTTCCCAATTTTGAAATTGGCGCCGGAGCATGGATTTTGGCAGGCGGTACACATCATTCGAGTTTCTCATATGCACTTACCGAAGAACACATGGAAGACTATGCCGAGATCGCCAACATTGAACTCCTAAAAATCAACGAAGAAACAACTTTCGACAAGTTCAAATTCGAACTTAAAGTCAACGAAGTTTATTATATGTTGAACAAAGCACTCGTTTAAAAAATTGAGAATTTAATTCATGATTAATTAAATAAATATGTACGTTATTGGACTTGATTATGGAACCGATTCCGCACGGGCAGTTGTCGTAAACGCGGAAAACGGTGATATTGTGGCATCATCGGTAAAAGACTATCCACGCTGGTCGAAAGGGAAATATTGTAATCCGGCTGTAAATCAATACCGCCAACATCCTAAAGACTATATTGAAGTATTGGAGGATTCAGTAAAAGAGGCGCTGTCGGCTTGCCCAAAAGGTACGGCCGAACAGGTGGCAGGAATTGCGTTCGACACAACAGGCAGTACGCCTGTGTTTACCAATGAAACAGGTACGCCGCTGGCCATGCTCCCCGAATTTGAAGAGAATCCGAATGCCATGTTTGTTTTATGGAAAGACCACACGGCTGTTAATGAAGCAGCCGAAATAAACAAGCTTTGCAAAGAATGGGACATCGACTATTCGGCCTACGAAGGGGGTATCTATTCGTCCGAATGGTTTTGGGCAAAAGCATTGCATGTACTTCGGAAAGATGCTGCTGTCCGCGAAAAAGCTTACTCGATAGTTGAACACTGCGAATGGTTACCTGCTTTAATCACAGGTGTTACCTCTGTAAAAGAGATAATTAGAAGTCGCTGTGCAAACGGGCACAAAGCTATGTGGCACGAAAGCTGGGGCGGACTGCCAAGCGAAGAATTTCTTGTAAAGCTCGATCCTCTTCTCAAAGGTTTTCGCAAACGGTTATTTGAAAAAACGGAAACTGCTGACAAACCGGTAGGCAAACTTACACAGGAATGGGCATCACGGCTTGGCCTATCGACCGATGTTGTTGTTGCCGGGGGCGCTTTCGACTGTCACATGGGGGCAGTTGGCGCAGGAATAACGCCGAACACTTTAGTTCGTATTATCGGCACTTCCACCTGCGATATAATGGTGGCTGATTACGAAGCAATAGGACAAAAATTGATTAAGGGAATCTGCGGGCAGGTTGATGGTTCGGTTATTCCGGGTATGACAGGACTGGAAGCAGGACAGTCAGCTTTTGGAGATGTTTACGCATGGTTTAAACGTATCCTTGAGTTTTCGCTTAAAAATATGTTGTCGCAAACAACCCTTGTTGATACTGCTGTAAAATCGCAGTTAATTGACGAAGTTTGCGACCGCATTATTCCTGTACTTACCGAAGAAGCTCAAAAAATACCTGCCGGCGAAAGCGCCCTTATTGCAACCGACTGGATGAACGGGCGCCGCACACCGGATGCAAACCAACTGCTGACCGGAACAATTGACGGGCTGACACTGGGAACAACAGCCGCACATATTTTCCGCGCGCTGGTTGAAGCAACGGCTTTTGGCTCGCTCGCCATCGTCGAACGGTTTCTGAACGAAGGCATTCGTATTGATAATGTGATTGGTATAGGCGGTATTGCGCTGAAATCGCCGTTTGTAATGCAAACGTTAAGCGATGTGTTAAACATGCCTATTAAAGTATGTAAAACCGATCAGGCCTGCGCACTGGGCGCCGCTATGTTTGCCACCGCCGCTGCAGGTGTTTACTCTAAAGTGGAAGACGCACAAAAAGCCATGTCGCCGGGCTTTGCACACGAATATACGCCCAACATTGAAAATGCAAAAATTTATCGCGAAATATATAAGAAATATGTAAAACTCGGAGCTTTTACCGAAAAAGAAAACTTGCAATGATTTGTACACAAATAACATCGCATAGATAATAAATTTTCTAAAGCACAAACATTATTGAAAAATTGTTTGTATTTGTATTTTTTGTGTTATATTTAGCCTTGAAATAAATCTGTGGGTGCTTGGAAGAATATTGTATAGCGAAAACGAACCGTTATTACAGGAATTAAATCAGCAAAATCTTAAATCGGCAATGGAAACGGGAAGGTTTGTTGATATTAATGTAGATATGATATATCAAATAGCTAAAAGCAAGTCTTATGAAGGCGACTAAATGGCTTATACTGTTATTATTAGTCTTTTGCCGGTGCAACATTGTAGAAAAAGAAAAGCCTAACCCTGAATATCCTATATTAGACGTTGCCTGTCTTCCTAAAATGAACGACAGATATGTTTACTCCATTATGCCTGGAACGATTGATTGGCAGCAACTTCCTAAGGGAGATCTTTTTATGGCTACTGCTTATGAAGCTTGCCAGCTTCCCGACGATGTTTTAAAATCAATATCTACACTGGGGTTGGTTGATGCGCTGATACGTGCACCTTTGTTTCAGCTTAGCAAATTGTCGGTTCCCGGATGGCAGAACCATTACAGAAAGTTCAACAGTGCATTGGAATTGTTTCAGCGTGAAGATGCGGGCGATGCATTAGTGTATTATTATAGGTCGATTAATTTTAATTGTGGTGTTAGTGTTATTGCAATTGATGGTATAGAGATGTTGTTTACACAACAGGAAATATTGAATAAAATAGGGAGTGAGAAGAAAAGGGAGGTAGTTAGTCTTATTTTGACTAAATATGAAATGGGTATGAAAGATGATTATTATTATTTTCTTTCTCATTCTCTTTCTCCATTGGTTTATCTTATGTATGCTGATGAATATGAGCCCATAGTACAATATTCGAAGGATAATCCTGAAAATTTTAATGAACTGCTTATGGGAGCGATGAATTATCAGCACAATTTAATTGTTTCTTATGCAAAAAGTTACATTTATGATGCAAATAACACTGCAGGAGAACTTGACCCTTTAGATTTTTACATTTGCTCTCCTGAAGTGAACGATAGATATGTTTACCCTATCATGCCGGCAACGCCTGAGTGGCAACAACTTCCTAAGGGAGAATTTTTTATGGCTGCCGCTTATGAAGCTTGTCAACTTCCTGACGATGTTTTAAAATCAATATCTACACAGGGCCTGGTTGATGCGTTGGCACATGCGCCTTTGTTTAGTACTGCTGGTATTACAAGCATATCGATAATTACTGCATGGCAAACCCATTTCAATAGATTCAACAGTGGATTGGAACTGTTTCAGCGTGAAGATGCAGGTGATGCAATAGTGGATTATTATAAGCTGATGAATTGGAATTGTGTTGCAAACTTGCCCTGGTATTTGCGCCAGATATTTTCTATGATTGGAGTAGAGATGTTATTTACAAAACAGGAAATATTAGACACAATGGGGCATGATAAGAAACAGGAAGCAGTTGCCGCTATAATGGCAAATTATGAACAATATAATTATGGATATTCTCTTTTCCCAATAGTTTACATTATGTATGCTGATGAATATGAACCCATAGTACAATATTCGCAGAATAATCCTGAAAATTTTAACTATCTTCTTAGGGGAGTGATGAATTATCAACAAGATTTAGTAGTTTCTTATGCAAAAAGTTATATTAACGATAAAAATTGAATACAATGAAAAAGACAATGGTTTTTTTAATTATGCCGTTTATTTTTCACGGCATGTAGAAAATCAAATCATAACATAAAGCCTCGAAAGCTTAATCCTTGAGGCTTTTAATTTAAAAAAATAACGCTATTATTGCATTTTCTAAATACACAACAGATTTTACAAATACTTATTTGTGCCTAATTTCGTAATTTAGATAGCACCAATGTTATACGATTTATCACATCTTTTAAATAATAAAAGCACGGTTTACCCCGAAACAGCTTTGCCTGAATTTATTGTATCAGCCACAATCGAAAATAAAGGGTATCACGAAACATTTTTCAGGTTTCACTCGCACTTGGGAACACATATTGATGCTCCTGCGCACATGCTAAAGCAAGGTAAAGCATTGGATAAAATGGATATTGCATCGTTTTACGGAAAAGGTTTGATAATTGAGATGGATACAAAAAACCGAAATATCGAAAAAGAATTGCTGATTAATTTTCAAAACGTGCTTAAAAACATTGATTTTGTATTATTTAAAACAGGTTGGAGCAAATTTTGGAAAGAAAAAAAATATTTTGAAGGTTTCCCTGTTTTAACTACCGAAGCGCTCCATTATTTGCTTCAGTTTCGGTTAAAAGGAATTGGTTTCGATACCATTTCGGCCGACGTCATAAACGGTACCGATTTTAAAAACCACTTTGCAATTTTTGAAAAAGGGCTGATTATTATCGAGAACCTTGTATTTCCTGAAAACTTGACTGAAACCACAGGTGAGTTTTTCTGTTTTCCATTATCCTACGAAAATGCCGACGGCTCTCCTGTAAGGGCTGTTTTCAGAACATAGAAAGGTAAATTATCAAAACGAAAAACAAAAAAACAGGCTAAACTGCCTGTTTTTGTCGGGGTAGCCGGATTTGAACCGACGACCTCGTCGTCCCGAACGACGCGCGCTACCGGGCTGCGCTATACCCCGCTTTGAAAGTGCTGCAAATTTAATTTTTTATTTACAGTAATTTTAACTTGAGTATTCATTTTTATCATTTTTCAATTTTTTTTTATATTTGCCACCGATATATGCAATGGGGTGTCCCAGCTATTTAGGGACTGAGATTATACTCAATGAACCTGATCCGGTTAGTACCGGCGTAGGGAGTGCAAAGGAAAATTTTCCTGCCTCATTGGTTAGTTCTAACCAATAATTTATTTAAAATGAAAAAATTGTTTTTATTACTGTTTTTACAGTATGTGTCAGTGTTTGCTTTCGCGCAGTACAGTTTAAACGGAGTGGTAACAGGTAATGGCGAAACGCTTGTCGGCGCCAGTGTGGTGATTGAAGACACATTTTACGGAGTTCCGACCGACAGCGACGGGCGGTTTGAATTCAAAAACATGAAAAGCGGCGACTACACTCTAAGAGTTTCTTTTATTGGCTACGAGACCCAAAAACTCACGGTAGTCCTCGACAAAACACAGGAAGTAAATATCGTGCTTCAGCCCTATGCCGTAATGACCGACGAAATTATTGTTTCGGCAACAAGGGTAAACTCAAGATCGCCGTTCTCGTACTCAAACATTTCGAAAAGCGAAATTACCAGACGTAACATGGGGAACGACATTCCCTATCTTTTGCAGCTTTCGCCGTCGTTTGTGTCTACTTCCGATGCCGGAATAGGTGTAGGTTACACCAGTTTCCGTATAAGGGGTACAGACATGAACCGCATTAACGTTACCGTAAACGGCATTCCGCTGAACGATGCCGAATCGCACGGCACATGGTTCGTCGATCTGCCTGATTTGGCTTCGTCGCTGGATAACGTCCAGATTCAGCGCGGCGTGGGCACTTCAACCAACGGAGCTGCGGCTTTTGGGGCTACCATTAATCTGCAAACCAATACACTGAGAGAAGACGCTTATGCCGAATACAATTCAGCTTTTGGGTCGTTCAACACGTTCCGAAATTCGGTTTTGGTTGGTTCCGGACTTATAAACGAAAAGTTTACATTCGACACAAGGCTTTCACAGGTATCTTCCGATGGATTTATTGACAGAGCTTTTTCCGATTTGAAATCATTTTTTGTTTCGGGCGGATACTACACCGACAACACTATAATGAAAGTAAATGTTTTTTCTGGATTGGAAAAAACATATCAGTCGTGGAATGGCATTCCGTCGGTGCGCCTGAACAACGATTTAGCCGGAATGCAGCGATACGAAGACCACGGGCTTTATACAAGTGAAGAAACCCGGAACATGATTAATTCAAACAGCCGCACATACAATTATTACACTTACGAAAACCAGATTGACTACTATCAGCAGGATCATTATCAACTGCATTTTTCGCACAAATTCAACACAAACCTTAACCTGAATATTGCCGGATATTATACCCGTGGTAGTGGGTACTACGAAAACTTTAAGGCAAAAAGAGATTTTGCCAAATTCAGGCTTGAATATCCTGTTATAGGAAACGACACTATTTTCAGGACTAACCTTGTTAACCAAAAATGGTTAGTTAACGACTTTTATGGATTTACTTACGCGCTGAACCACAGCAAACAAAAGACCGACTTTACCTTTGGCGGAGGCTGGAATACCTATGACGGCGACCATTTTGGAAAAGTAATATGGGCGCAGTACTTGGGAAATGTCGGCACCGACAACGAATGGTACAGAGGTAACGGACTGAAAAAGGATTTCAACATTTTCACTAAACTCTACTACCGGCTACTAAAAGAGCTTAATCTGTTCGCCGATTTGCAGTATCGACATATCGACTATAAAATAACCGGCATTGACGACGATTTGAGAGATATTACCCAACAGCATGTATTTAACTTTTTCAATCCTAAATTCGGAATATCCTTTCAACCGGAAGCAAACCGGAGGGCTTATATTTCGTATGCCGTTGCCAATCGCGAACCAAACCGCAGAAATTACATTGACGCTAATCCGACAGGAAAACAACCGGTTCATGAAACCCTGCATAACTGGGAACTGGGTTATTCTTACTTCTCGTCGCAGTTTACAGTCAACGCCAACCTGTATTACATGAACTACAAAAACCAGTTAGTACTTACAGGACAGATAAACGATGTTGGCGCACCAATAATGATAAACGTTGACAAAAGCTACAGGGCAGGTTTTGAACTTCAGACCGGATGGAAACTTTCGAAATCGCTGCAGTGGAATGTAAATACCACTTTAAGCCGGAATAAAATAAATAACTTCACCGAATATGTTGACAACTGGGATACATGGGGACAGGAAGCGTTCAATATTGGCAGCACTGATTTATCGTTTTCGCCCAACCTGACAGGGAACAGCCAGATTGTTTTTAGTCCGAAAAAAAATATTGATATCAGTTTGTTTTCATCCTATATTGGCAGGCAGTTTATCGACAACACGTCGAACAGCGACCGGATGCTGAATGCATATTTTGTAAACAACCTAAAAGCGGATTACTCTTTTAAAACAGGCTGGTTTGATGAAATAACATTGCACTTAATGGTTAACAATTTATTGAATGAGCAATATGAATCGAACGCATGGGTATATTCATATTACCTTGGCGACGAACGTTTCAAACAGGACGGTTATTTTCCGCAAGCCGGCATTAATTTTATGATTGGGGTAGATTTTAAGTTTTAGATTGTACTGTTTTGAACAGTGTTTGGGAGATAATAGTTTGAGAAATATTTCGCAAAAACAGGCAAACAGTTTCTCAAACTTTTTTTATTACTTTTATGATTATATTTACAGGCAAAGTCAGGCTTTTGTAGGAACTTTTAGTTATTTTGAATAATTTGTAAAAAAAATGAAAAAATACTGCAACGTTTTTGATGTCTGTGCATCTATATGGTAAACAAAAATGAATTAATAAAAATCAAATAACATGAAAACAGCAAAAATATTTTTCCTGTCGGTTTTAATTTCATGTACAACGATTATTTGCACGAGTTGTGATAAAGAATCGAAAATTGTAGTAGAAGAACCGGAAGAACCGAAAATTTTAGGAATAGAAGACATCTCGTTTGAAAACTATCCGACAGTGGATGTTTCGACTTCTACAGCCCCGTTGAATTATATTATTGCCGGTAAATTATTGGGAATTGAGTATGAGTGGTTAAGTTCCCCAACGGGTTATGATGTCAGATTTAAAAATATGGAAGAACTTCCAGACAGTTTTACAATTAAATTTCGACTTAATCAAACCCACGGGGCGATTATGTTTTTAATTGATAATTATACCGATATAATTATTGTTGCGCGAAAAATGTCACCGGACGAAAAAAATTATGCACAGGAAGAAGGTGCATCTTTAATAGAAACGCCCATTGCACTTGATGCACTTGACTTTATTGTTAATTTGCAAAACACTGTTAATTCACTTACTGTTCAACAAATACAGGATATTTATTTGGGGAATATCACCAATTGGAAAGATGTGGGCGGCGCTGATGAGGATATCATTCCGTTTATCAGAAATGCAAATTCGGGCAGTCAGGAAATGATGAACGAATTTGTAATGAATAATGCCGGTATGCCTGATTGGGATGTGTCTTATGCTGACGATATGGCACTTTCGTCAATGAGTGCAGTTTATGAAGAACTGCGGGCAAATCCAAACGCGATTTGCTTTACACCGCATTATTATAAGGAATATATGATTCGCGACGCTTGGGGTACTGACGATTTTCTGAAAACGCTTGCAATTAACGGCATTATGCCGGATAAAGCTTCGATAAAAAACGATACTTACCCCTTTGTTGCGCCTGTTTATGTTTCTATTCGTAGCGATTTGGAAGAAAATACCATGGCTTACAACTTATATCAGTGGCTGCAAACAAAATCAGGTAAAGATGCCATCGAAGAAAGCGGATATGTGCCAAATTAATAGTTGCGTAAAATGGTGGCAGTAACAAGTATTAAAAGGCAATTATGTTATATTTTTAGTCGTTATTATTTTGCTTATTAATGATTTTACTTTCCATTTTCCCGTCATAAAAACGGGTTTCAATGGTTTCGTCCACTTCCATGTCATTAACCGATTTCACAATTTTACCATTCTTAAATGTGAGCGTGTATCCGCGTTTCAGCACATTTTCGGGATTTAGTATCCTTACCGTATTTTCATTCAAACGAACACGCTCATGTTTTTTCTGAATAAACTTTTTTATCTCCTTTTCCGCTAAACCTGTCAAGTTAGTTATTCTGTTTTTTTCATGAGCCATAACTTCGCCTGCCAATCGTTTTAAAGCAATATGTTTATGGTCGAGCCGGTTATTCATTTTAACTGTCCACATCAAAATCGCCGATTGAACATTGTGCTTGCAATTACTTAATTCCACTTTTTTACGAAACGAAAAACGATTTATATTTTGCTGAAATTCAATTCCTTTTCGTATTAACCGAGTGTTTTTATCATGAATAAACTTTGAAACCGAGTTATACAGTGAATTGGTAAGACCTTCAAGTTTATTTTCCTGAAAATCCAGTTTCTCGCGAACCAGTTTAACAGCTTCCTGCTCTAAAAAAAGCAGTTTTTCATAAAAGTGTTCAATGCGGGCAATCAAAAATTCGGCTGCGGCTGTTGGTGTTTTCATTCGGGTGTGTGCCACCATATCAACAATAGTGTCGTCTTTTTCGTGGCCAATACCGGTAATTACCGGCATTGTAAACTGGGTAACGTTCAGCGCCAACTCATAATTGTCGAAACAGTTTAAATCGGCGGCGGCACCTCCTCCCCTTATAATAACTACAACATCAAAAAACTCTTCGTAAATGAAAATTCGCTCCAGCGCACTGATTATTGACGGTACAGCCTCTGTTCCCTGCATGCAGGCCTCAAAAAGCCGGTGGTAAAACCGGAAACCACGTTCGTTATTTTCAAGCTGATTGATAAAATCCTGATAACCGGCAGCTGTTTTTGAAGAAATTATGGCAACTCTCTGCGGAACAAGCGGCAATTCCAGTTCTTTGTTCATATCAAAAACACCTTCGTTTTTAAGGCGTTCGATTATTCCTTTCCGCTGAAGCGCCATATCTCCAACCGTATAAGCGGGGTCAATGTCTTTGATATTCAGGCTTAAACCAAACGATGAATGAAATTCAACCGTTGCCTGCACCAAAATTTTTAATCCATGTGTAAAAAGTTGCCCTGTGGTGGTTTCGAAATACGGTTTTAGCATGCGATGGGTGTATGACCAAATCGTAGCCTTCATCCGCGCAGTAATTTCAATACCTTCTTTTTCAATCAGTTCAAGATAACAATGCCCACTGCGGTTTTCTTTTATTTCACTAATTTCGCCCACTACCCAAACTGTTGAAGGAAACGCATCAAAAAGCGCATCCTTTATTAGGGCATTTAATTGTGAAAGCGAAAATTTTTGTTCCATACTCGGCGAATTTTATTTTGACCTAAAGGAATTGTTTCTGATATTTTGTAGTAAAATTAAGAATAAATTTTGTTTCTGCAGTTGTATCTGTATATGTGTAGGATATAACAATGCGTTTATGTGCTCCGTGAAACTTAGTCAGCCTGACTTTACATAGTCCCCAAAAATTCTCAATACCGTCAATATGGTTGTGCCCATCGGAAAACATATTATCCCAATGTTTGCCCCCAAATGCTTCTTATATCCGTAATTAACCAACCTGTCGCAGGGATTAAATCCGTATGTATAGATTACGGAACCGATTTTCTGCTTTACCCTTAATAATTGATTCAACTCACTGACAGAACGGTTTCTAACTATTTGTGTCTATAGTTTGTCACATCGCTTCCGCATTTAGAATACTGGTATTTTCCCCTTGGCTCTTCGACCTATGATACCTCGAACCGTACGTACACCAAAATAGCTCTCATCAAATTCTATTTCTACATTTTCAAACGGACTTTCTGCCTCACAAATAGCAGCAATACGCTTTACGAAACGCACCATAAATTTTTTTAATAGTTGGACGGAAATCCGTCAATTCAGTCGTTTTTAACTTCGATGTCAAGGCGAAAAACGAATAATCTCTCTTGTTTTTCGCCTTGACATGTGCGCATTCTTTATATATTTCTTCATTGTTCTTAAATTAGTTATACAAAATATTGCTTCCTATTCTAATCTTAAAGAT
>Ga0082212_10000365_pt1 | contig 66231 bp, 59 predicted proteins | sample TergutNt197P3_FD_71548 | JGI IMG/M metagenome (GOLD analysis project Ga0082212, IMG submission 71548) | Neocapritermes taracua P3 segment gut microbial communities from Petit-Saut dam, French Guiana - Nt197 P3 | ecosystem: Host-associated > Arthropoda: Insects > Digestive system > Gut ... | reverse complement strand
TTTTAAAATATTAATTTTTGAAAAATGGTTTAAAAAAGCTTAAAAAAAAAGAAACGGCGGCGGGTTGTTCTCCACCCCGCCGTAAAAGAGTAACAAGATGACAAGCAGAGAAATTGTTAAACGTGCGGTTCATTTTCAGGACCCCCCCAGGCTGCCGCTTTTTTTTGTAAATGCTTTAAAAGAGCGTGCGGATGTTCTGCGGAATACCTATTCCCCTCCGGAATCGTTTCCCTTTAAAGATGCCGATCATTCTGAATGGGGATACAGATGGGAGCGGAACGACGATACAAGCGGCTGCCCGGTTGATCCGCCCATTGATACCTGGGATAAGTTCGGCAGTTATGTACCGCCCGACCCCTATGCTAAAGGAAGGTTTTCGCATCTTCCCGCATTTTACGAAAAATACGGCGACCTTTATTATGTTGTGGATATGCAGCTGAGCGGTTTTACCGTTGCATGTTTTTTACGGGGGACAGCAAATCTGCTGGAAGATTTTTATCTGGAACCGGAAAAGGTATGCAGTCTTTTGGATATGATTGTTGAATTTGAGAACGGAATAATACGCCAGTTTGAGTCAACGCCAATGTGTGCAATTGGTTTTGCCGATGATTTTGGATCGCAGCAAAACCTGCTTATGTCCCCGGCTATGTGGCGGGAGTTTATAAAGCCGCGGCTTGCCAAACAGTTTGAGCTTGTCCATTCATTGGGTATGGATGTTTACTTTCATTGCTGCGGTTACATTTATGACATTATTCAGGATTTGATTGATATTGGTGCGGATATTCTTAATCTTAACCAGCCCGATCTTTTGGGAATCGAAAACCTTTCGCGTGATTTTGGCGGGAAGGTTTGTTTTAACTGCCCCGTAGACCACCAGACTGTGGCGATACACGGAAACCCACAAGAAATCAAAGAGTATGTCGAACGGCTTTACCGGAACTTCAATTTTCCCAACGGCGGTTATATCGGACATATTGAAGAATACAGCAGTACCGGCATGAGTGCGGAAAATTTTCAGGCAATCGTTAGCTCTTTCGAAGATGTTTCTAAACGCAGCCTAAAATAATGAAGCTTAATGGAAAATTTGTGGTCAATAGAAATTGTAAATTCCAATTCGCCCAGGGGCAATTTTAAGTTTGCTATTTTTGATTTTGACGGAACCATAAGCCTGATTCGTGAAGGCTGGCAGCAAATAATGATTCCCTATTTTACCGGTGAACTTGCTGCTTGCCCCGGGGCAAAAGATTTGGCAGTGGAAGCAATCGCCGAAGAGGCAAGGGACTTTATTTACATAAATACAGGCAAGCAGACGATCTATCAATGTATAGAACTTGCCGAGCGGGTAAAAAAGCTTGGCGGTAAACCGCTGGAAGCTTTGGAATACAAGGCCGAGTATCACCGGCGCCTTTCCCTGCGTATTGCCGGCCGTATTGCGGAACTGGAAAAAAACCCGTCTGCCGCTGTTAATCATGTCGTTCCGGGCAGCCTGAAAATATTACCGGCTTTAAATGAACGAGGCATTATTATGTATCTTGCCAGCGGTACCGATGAAAAGTATGTTCTAAAGGAAGCTGCATTGCTTGGGGTAAATTCTTTTTTTGCGGGAATTTACGGCGCCCAGGATGATTATAAATCATTTTCAAAAAAGATGGTTATAGAAAGGATAATTGCAGAAAATAAACTTAGCGGCTGCGAACTTATCGGGTTTGGCGACGGGTATGTGGAGATTGAAAATATAAAAACCGCAGGCGGCTTTGCCTGCGGAGTAGCTACAGACGAAATCCGCCGCTCTGGTGTAGATCAATGGAAACGGGACAGGCTAAAAAGATCCGGAGCAGATATAATTATCCCGGATTTTTCGGAAACACAGCAGCTTATGGATTATTTGTTTAAGGAATAATATATGCCATTTCTACAATTTGATCGATCAAAATTAAAACTGCTCCCCATTGCGGAACGTATACACGATCTGGATATTTCTGTAATGCTGGATCCCGGCAGTCATAAACCTTCCCTTGTACACCCCGCCATTAACGATCTTTCGGATCGTATTTTAAAGGCAAGGGAGAAGGGCGCTCCTGTTATTATGATGATGGGCGCCCATGTTATCCGTGCCGGGACTGCGCCATACCTTATTAAGCTGATGGAAAAAAAACTTATAACCCACTTTGCCCTGAACGGCGCCGGTGCCATCCATGATTTTGAATTTGCAGAAATTGGCGCAACGACAGAAAGTGTTGCAAAATATATCAGCGAAGGTCAATTTGGTTTATGGCAGGAAGACGCCCATTTTAACGAAGCGGTAAATCAGGGTACAGCGGCGGGGCTTGGGTTTGGGGAAGCGGTAGGTAAATATATAGAAGAAAAGGAGTTCCCATTCCGCCAAAAGAGTCTTTTGGCTGCTGGTTACCGTATGCAGGTTCCTGTTACTGTTCATGTTGGAATAGGGTGCGACATCGTTCATGAACACCCGTTCTGCGACGGAGCTGCCGTTGGAAAAAGCAGTTATACCGATTTTTTGATTTTTGCCGGAACCGTGCAGAATCTTGAAAATGGTGTATTTTTAAACATTGGCTCTGCTGTTATTGGGCCGGAAGTGTACCTTAAGTGCCTTGCAATGGCCAGGAATGTTGCGCATCAAAGCGGAAAACGAATTGCCAATTTTACAACGGCGGTTTTTGATCTCCATGCTCTGGAAGGGCAGGACTTCCGTGAAATCCCGCCGAAAACCGATCCAAGGTATTATTTTAGGCCCTGGAAAACTATTCTTGCACGAACTGTTGCCGACGGAGGGGAAAGTTTTTATGTGCAGGGGGAGCACAGGGAAACGGTTCCGGCGCTGGCAGCAAAATTATTATCATCCTGTTAATATGGAGTGGTTGTATGGAACAAAAAAGGCTTGAAGATATTCTAAATAATTTTCCGAATCTAAAGATTGCTGTAGCAGGTGATTTTTTTCTGGATAAGTGGCTGGAAATTGACCGCAGTCTGGACGAGCTATCGGTTGAAACGGGGCTTACCGCATACCAAGTTATTGCAAAACGCCTCTATGCCGGAGTAGCCGGAACCATTCTTTCGAATCTTGCTTCCCTGGAGATAGGGACACTGTACGCCATTGGTTTTCTAGGCGACGACGGTGAAGGTTTTGAAATGCAGCGTATTCTGCGTAATATGGGGATTATTACCGATCATCTCCCCCTGTATAAAGAAATAATGACACCAACCTATACAAAGCCGGTATTTATTGCCAAAGACGGTATTGAAGAGACAAACCGCCTGGATCATAAAAATATTAAACCAACGCCAAAAAATATCGAAAAGAAAATAATTGAATCACTTTATGAAGTAGCCGGAAAAGTTGACGCTATCATTGTATCGGATCAATTAACCTGTGAAGGTTATGGAGCAATAACCTGCGGGGTGCGGGAAGCTCTTGCAGATATTGGTGAAAAATATCAAAATCTGGTTCTTTATGCTGATTCCAGGGCATTTATTGATAAATTCCGCAATATGATTATTAAATGCAATAACCTGGAAGCGGTTAGATTATTTTATCCTGGCGAGGAAACAACAGCCGGACAGGATCGTATTGGGGAATGCCTGCAAAAACTATCGGTGAATTCCGGCAGGCAGGTTTTTATTTCCTGTGGGTCAAAAGGGGTAATGACACGGGATATTGCAGGCCAGCCGGTTTTAATTCCGGCGCGTGTCCTGCCGGCAGAAACAAAAATTGACATTGTCGGCGCCGGCGATGCCTGTACATCGGGAATTGTTAGTGCCCTGTGCTGCGGCGCAACAAATGAGGAAGCGGCATTTATCGGGAACCTCGTTTCGGCAATAACAATTCAGGTTATTGGTACAACAGGAACAGCTACACGGGCAGAGGTTCTTGCATCGTATAGTTTATAAAAACCAATAAAACAGTTATACTAATCCCATGCCAAAGATAACAATGAAAACCCCCCTCGTCGAAATTGACGGGGACGAGATGACCCGTGTGCTATGGGCACTTGTAAAAGAAAAACTGCTCCTCCCTTTTATTGATTTAAAAACAGAATACTACGACCTGGGGCTTATGAACCGGGATGCCACCGGCGACAAGGTAAGCGCGGAATCCGCCAATGCGATACTGCGTCTGGGCGTTGGCGTAAAATGCGCGACCATTACCAGCAATGCGGCACGGCAGGCGGAGTATGGCCTTAAACAGCTTTACCCCAGCCCAAACGCGACAATACGGGCAATACTCGACGGTACAGTGTTCCGTAAACCGGTTTCCGTATCGTGCATTAAACCTTCGGTGAGTACCTGGAAAGCGCCAATTGTGATTGGCCGCCATGCGTACGGCGATGTCTACAGGGCCGTTGAAATGGAAGTTGATGCCCCCGGCAAGGTGGAGCTTGTGTATACGGCATCTGACGGCAAAGAGAAGCGTGTTACGGTGGCAGATTTTGACGGGCCGGGTATTGTCCAGGGCATGCATAATTATGACTGTTCGATCAAAAGTTTTGCCCGCGCCTGCTTCCTCTATGCGCTGGAAGAAAAACTCCCCATCTGGTTTGCCGCAAAGGATACCATATCCAAAAAATATGACGGCCGCTTTAAGGCGATTTTTGAAAAAGTGTACGAAACGGAGTTTAAGGAAAAATGCGCCGCTGCGGGCATCAGTTATTTTTATACCCTTATCGACGATGCGGTGGCGCGGGTGGTTAAAGGCGAAGGCGGCTTTTTGTGGGCCTGCAAAAACTACGATGGGGACGTAATGAGCGACATGATCGCCAGCGCTTCGGGGAGCCTTGCCATGATGACCAGTGTGCTGGTTTCGCCCTCTGGGGCGTTTGAATACGAAGCGGCGCATGGTACCGTACAGCAGCATTACTACCGCTGGAAAAAAGGCGAAAAAACCAGCACCAACCCAGTGGCGTTAATCTTTGCCTGGACCGGCGCGCTGGCTAAACGGGCCGAACTTGACAATACGCCGGAGTTGGCAGGCTTTGCCAAAAAACTAGAAGAAGCAACGCTTAACACCATCGAAGAAGGGGAAATGACCGGAGACCTGGCAAAACTGGCAAACCCTGTTCCTGCAAAAACACTTAACTCCTGGGAATTTGTGGAGGCTGTGGGAAGAAGGTTGTAGCTGGCAGTTTTTAACCAAAGGCCTTAACACGCTCACACATTTAAACCACTGGTGTGACTGGCACCTCCGCGTGTCCAGCCGTCATGGTTCCAGGATTATTTTAAGCGAAGCCTGTACCGACGGGTTGTCGGTGTTTGCGTATTGAATATCGTTTGGGTATTCTGATTTTAATCCTGAAATAAACTCATCTGCCCAGGACGGAGCCAATACTTTTATCCCGTCAAAATCAAGAATAATGGTGTCGCTTTTTTCTATTCCTTTAAATACATAGGCCTTTGCCATTAAAAAAGCTTCTTTTCCGGCAGGGCGGGACATAAGGGTTTCACCGAAGTTTACAACAGGTACAACCATATATAAGTTCCTAATTTAGCCATTTTCAAAACTCTGTTAGCATTGAAAATGGCTTTGGAAAAACCGACAAATAAGCCGGTTTTTCCCTAAATCCAAGGTAGCTTTTTCAAAAACTAAAGTTTTGAAAAAGCCTCACTTGAAATCAATAATAGCAAGGCAGCCCTTGATTGAAGGGGTGTTTTCAGAAAATAATATACTGTTTTTGTCTATTGAACAAGCGCCGGAACCTGATTGAAAATAAAGATGCCAGTTGTTTTGTTGAATTGCCTGCGAAACAAATTTTAACCCGTTCCCTCTCTGCTCCGGCGATCTTCCTGAAACCCTTTTGGTAAATGCGATTTCTACAGCTTCCCTGTCTGATTCTATCGTTGGCAATACCGATTGCAAAGATTGTTTTATGCCTTTCCCGTAATCCGCGAGTATTGTATATTTTTGCAGATATTTATAATTGCAATAAGCGCCCATGGGGTAAGACGAAAAAAATCCAAAGTTATGATCAAAGGTGTTGTTGCCAATTTCCCCAATAATTGCCGCTTCCAGATATTTTTCTGTTTTTATAATATATGATTGCAGCCGTGCGGTAAAAATGTCACGGGTTCTGGAGAAATATTCTTCGGTGTTTCTGAAACAATTGGCCATATCTGAAACAACAGTTTCTTTGATGGTTTTATCGATCATCTTAATCTTATACTACAGTGAGTGAAGAATAAGTACAAGAATCCATGTAAACCCGCAAGGGTGACTCCGCGCTCCCATTTTTTACCACAGACAACACTGACCCTAACCCTGGGCAGTCCGTGTGGTTAGTGTGGCCGGTGGTTTATCTTCCAAAAAAAGTGAACGGAGGGGGGCTTGCGGGTTGTCGGAATATCCAGCCAATCTGAGGGCATCTGTGGGCAGGAGCATTGCAAGCGTAACTACACCATTAGCTATATCCGTCAACAAACCACCTAGACTGGCTGCAGTTCTACCACATCTGTAAACCAGAACTTTTTTCCCATTGATTGTTTTATAAGAGTAAATAAAACCAGTATCTGGATCGTTATAATCATTCGGGGCAATATGAATTGCATCGATTTTGCCAATAAGATTATCTCTCTCAGTCTGAATCAACTCATTGTTATAGGCATCAGTAGCATTGCCAACAGCTATTGCCATCTGCGCATCGGTAACGTCTTTGGTTTTATAGATGGGGATGGTTCCCCCACCGTCCAGGACAAGATCGCCGTATTTAACCAGGTCGGGTTCGGATTCGCTTGTAGTGTCATTATCGCAGGTGGCAAGGGTAAAAATGAGGGGGATAAGGAAAAATAGCGCTAAAAGTGAAAAGTTTCTTCTATTATGTATTAAGGCAAACGGCAAACGGCAAACGGCAAACGGCAAACGGCAAACGGCAAACGGCAAACAGCTTTTAATTGTAGCATGGCAAATTCCTTTCCGTCAAGGAAGACGGTGAAAAGAAGGCTTTAGATGGGGTTTTTTCACATAAAAACCCCACGTTAAAAAATCAGCAGGACGCTGATTTTTTAACACTCCTGTGTCAAATTTTTTTTGGCTTATGCAAGCCACTATTGGCAGTATAGCGTGCTTGCTGGGAGGGGTAAAGTGATGAAAATTCCACGTCCTGTGGATTTTTCATCTTGTAGTTTTGCCTGTAGTAAAACCACAGCAAAAGCAAGGAAACCACTCGAACTTTCATTCGCGATGTCGCTTTACGGTTTGGTTGAGTATACCATGTCGGCCTCAATGAAAGGTTAGGCTGCCTTGTGCTGACAATTGACAACATGAATTATAGTTCATATAATAATATAAGATGATATGGGAAATTGGTACAACTGATGAATATGACGCTTGGTTTTTGGAACAAACAGAGAATGGTCAGGAATCAATACGTATTAAGGTAGAGCTTCTTGCCGAATACGGCCCGCATCTGCCACGCCCCCATGCCGATACATTGAAAGGAAGTAAGCTAAGCAACTTAAAGGAATTACGGGCTCAGACAGAATATAATTTATTTCGTGTAGCTTTCCTTTTCGATGAAGAACGCAAAGCTATTCTTCTCATTGGGGGAGACAAGAAGGGTAAAAACGAAAAACGGTTCTATCGTAAACTGATAAAACAAGCCGAAGAAATTTATCGGCAGTACAAGGAGAAATAAAATGGCAGAAAGCAAAGTTTTAAAAAAAACTCATCCCTTAAGCGAGCTTGATGCAAAGATGAACCCGGCTGTATTGGAAAGGGCGCGTAAAATGGCGCAAAAGGAAAGCTTAAATATCAGGCTTTCGATATTACGTGAAAAATATGGCGTAAAACAAAGTGAAGTTTCAAATTTTACCCAAACTGCCGTTTCAAAACTTGAAAACCGCAAGGATATGCGTATTTCTACATTGATAGACTATTTAGACAGCCTTGGAATGGGTTTGGAAATAAGGGCATGCCCAAAGAATTCTGCGAAAAAAGAGTTGTTGCTGCGGGTTTAAATTCTAAAAATCTCTCCGCGTTCTTGCTTCTTGATTATTAAACAGAAAACGTTAAAACCAACCCTTGCAAATTACCTTCTTTTTCCCTTATAATGAAAGAAAATCTATTGACTCAAGGATGATCCAATGGCAGATAAAAACATTGTAATGATCGACGGCAACACCGCTGCGGCTTATGTGGCTCATGCGTTAAGCGAAGTAATCGCAATTTACCCGATTACCCCTTCCAGCCCCATGGGGGAAGTTTCGGACGAATTTTCCGCCCACGGCAGGAAAAACCTCTGGGGAACCATCCCCGAAGTGGTAGAAATGCAGTCCGAGGCAGGGGCTGCCGGGGCTGTCCACGGCGCGCTTACCACAGGCGCCCTTTCCACGACATTTACCGCGTCCCAGGGCCTGCTCCTGATGATCCCGAATATGTACAAAATCGCCGGGGAGCTTACCTCCACGGTGTTCCATATAGCCGCCCGGGCGCTGGCAACTTCCAGCCTTTCGATCTTCGGCGATCACCAGGATGTAATGGCCTGCCGCCAGACCGGCTGGGCCATGCTGGCATCCAACAATGTCCAGGAAGTAATGGACATGGCGGTAATTGCCCATGCCGCGACGCTGCGTTCCCGCGTCCCATTCCTCCACTTTTTTGACGGGTTCAGGACCAGCCACGAGCTTCAGAAAATCGAAGAAACATCCTATGAAGTAATGAAACAGATGATCGATGACAAACTGGTGCAGGAACACCGGGCCCGCGGCCTTACGCCGGAAAAACCCAGTATGCGCGGCACCGCACAGAACCCCGACACCTATTTCCAGGGCCGCGAAGGTGTAAACAAGTACTACGATGCCGTCGCCGCCATGGTTCAGGCGGAAATGGACAAATACGCAAAACTTACCGGTCGTGTGTACCGTATCTTCGATTACATGGGTGCAAAAGACGCGGAAAAGGTGATCATCATAATGGGTTCCGGCGCGGATACCTGCGAAGAAACCGTGGAGTACCTTGTTGGCAAGGGTGAAAAAGTCGGCCTCCTAAAAGTACGGCTCTACCGCCCCTTCGATGCTTCCGCGTTTGTTAAGGCGCTGCCTGCTACCGTAAAATCCATCGCCGTCCTTGACAGGACAAAAGACCCGGGCGCGCTCGGTGAGCCCCTTTACGAAGATGTACGCACCGCTATCGGCGAAGCAATGGCGGCAGGATGCGCCCCCTTCTCCGCTTATCCCATGGTGCTGGGCGGCCGCTATGGCCTTGGTTCAAAAGAATTTACCCCCGCCATGGTAAAATCTGTTTTTGATAACCTGTCCGGCAAAAAGCTCGACAGCTTTGTTGTGGGGATTAACGACGATGTCCAGGGCAAGAGCCTTGACTGGGACGAACACTTTGTCCTTGACGAACAGGGTATGAACGAGGCGATGTTCTACGGCCTTGGTTCCGACGGCACGGTTGGGGCAAACAAAAACTCAATTAAAATAATCGGCGAAGCAAAACCGGAGCTTAATGCACAGGCGTACTTTGCCTACGACTCCAAAAAGACCGGCGGGTTTACCGTATCGCACCTTCGCTTCGGCAAAAGCGCAATACGCCGCCCCTACCTTATCACCAAATCGGATTTTCTTGCATGCCACAAATTTTCGTACATGGAAACGTATGATATGCTTTCCAAAATTAAGGACGGCGGGACATTCCTCCTTAACAGCCCCTTTAAAGCCGCCGATGTCTGGAAGCAGATACCCGTGGAAGCGCAGAAGCGCATTATCGACAAGAAGGTAAAGTTCTACGTGATCGACGCCGCGGAAATTGCCCGGAGTACCGGGATGGGTAACCGCATCAACACGGTAATGCAGGCTGCTTACTTCAAAATTTCCGGCGTACTGCCCGAAGCCGAAGCGGTAAAGCTTATGAAGGAACACATCGAACATTCCTACGGCAAAAAAGGCGCAGATATTGTAGAAAAGAACTACAAAACAGTGGACGCTTCGTTAAACGCGGTGGAAGAGGTTAAGTACCCCGCATCAGCCGAAGGTGATATCCACATGAAGAAACCCTTCGCCACTGCCAAAGACAGCTGGATTAAGGAAGTCCTGGGTACCATGTACATACAGGAGGGCGATTCGCTCCCGGTAAGCAAAATCCCAGAAGACGGCACCTTCCCCACCGGCACCACCCAGTACGAAAAACGCAATGTCGCCGAGCGTGTCCCGTCGTGGAACCCCGACGTGTGTATCCAGTGCGGCAACTGCGCCTTTGTTTGTTCACACGCCTGCATAAGGATGAAGAATCTAAGCGATGCGGATGCGGCAAAGGCTCCCAAGGGCTTTAAGTCCGCCGCAATTAAACCCAAAGCGGTAGACGGGCAAAAAGCCACGCTGGTAATTTCTGCCGAGGACTGCATGGAATGCGGGCTGTGCCTTGGCGTCTGCCCGATGTCAAAAGACCAGAGTAAGCCGTGTGCGCTTTCCTGGAAGTCGTATGCCGACGACCCCGAGTACCATGCAGAACAGGCTGCTGTCTGGGATTTCTTTAAGTCATTGCCAGAAACCCCCGCAGGGGAGCTTACCACGGCCAAGGCGCTTGCCTACAAGCTGCCCCTATTTGAATTTTCCGGGGCATGCGGCGGCTGCGGCGAGACCCCGTATATCAAGCTTATGTCCCAGCTCTTTGGCGACAGGGCAATTATCGCCAATGCTACAGGCTGTTCTTCAATTTACGGCGGCAACCTGCCTACAACACCGTACTGCCGGAACGCCATTGGCCGCGGGCCGGTGTGGTCCAACAGCCTCTTCGAGGATGCCGCCGAATTCGGTATGGGTATGCGGCTTACCAGCGACAAGCTGGCGGTCCATGCCCGCGAAATGGCAGCAAAAGTTAAAGGCGCAGGTGTCGCCGCCGCCATCATCGACAAGCTCCTTGCCAATAGCCAGGGCGACGATGCGGCAATCGACGAACAGCGTAAAAATGTTGACGAGCTAAAAGCCGCGTTAAAGGGGAACAACAATGCCGACGCGCAGATGCTCCTTTCCCTTGCAGACCACTTTATTAAACGGTCGGTATGGATATTCGGCGGCGATGGCTGGGGCTACGACATTGGCTACGGCGGCCTTGACCATGTTATAGCGTCGGGCAAAAACGTAAACCTTCTTTGTATGGACACCGAAGTGTATTCCAACACCGGCGGCCAGATGAGCAAAGCTACCCCGATTGGGGCCATAGCAAAGTTCGCCGCTGCGGGCAAGGAAATTACCAAGAAGGATCTGGGTGCCATGGCAATAAGTTACGGTTATGTGTATGTGGCAAAGATTTCCATGGGTGCCAACATGGCCCAGACGATCAAAGCGTTCAGGGAAGCGGAATCCTACGACGGCCCGTCGATAATTATCGCTTACAGCCACTGCCTCCAGCAGGGGATTGATATGAGCAAGGGCCTTGACCAGGGTAAAGCCGTGGTTACCTGCGGCCTGTGGCCGCTTTACCGCTATGACCCCAGGCTAAAGGATCAGGGGAAGAACCCCTTCCAGCTGGATTCCAAAGAGCCGTCAACAAACCTGGAAGACTTTATGTACAAAGAAGTCCGCTTTAAGAGCCTTAAAGCCGCCAGCCCCGACAGGGCGGATGCGCTTTTGGCAAAGGCTAAAGCCCAGGCAGACCGGATCTACAAGGAATACAAGTACCTGGCAGACAGGCCGTTCTAAAAGTTTGCTTAAAACCGGCCGAAAGGCCGGTTTTTTTTATTTTTTCCGGGTTTTACTGGATTTTTTTTTAAAAAACCATATACTATTTATATGTACCTCACCAGATCTTCAGATATCAGACGAATTGGGTTTGTATCGACTCGTTTTCAGGGAACCGATGGGGTATCCCTGGAAACCGAAAAATGGCGCGTAGTCCTGGAAAGAATGGGTTATGACTGTTTTTATTTTTCCGGGCTTTCTGATTGGGACCCTGCAAAATCCATGGTTGTCCCCGAAGCTTTTTTCGGCCATCCATTTATCACGGAAATCCAGGATCGCTGTTTTGGCGTAACTGTCCGCGGCGAAGCATTGTCCGGGGAAATCCAGGCAATCCGTTTCCGGCTAAAACGGGCGTTGTATGATTTTACCGATCAGTTTGCTGTTGACCTGCTGATTGTGGAAAATGCCCTTACAATCCCCATGAATATTCCGCTGGGCCTTGCCATTACCGAATTTATTGCAGAAACGGGGATACCCGCCATAGCCCATCACCATGACTTTGCCTGGGAAAGGCAGCGTTTTTCCGTAAACTGTATAGCTGATTATCTTTCTGTTGCTTTTCCGCCGCGGCTTCATTCAATCAACCATGTTGTTATTAATTCCGAAGCCAGGCAGCAGCTTTCTTACCGCTGTGGTTTGGCTTCGATTATTATTCCCAATGTATTTGATTTTGATACCGAGCCCCCCAAGCTGGATGATTATGGGCGTACCATGAGGGAGGAACTGGGGATACCCAAAGATGATCTGCTGCTCCTCCAGCCGACACGGATGGTAGCCCGTAAAGGTATAGAGCATGCAATAGAACTGGCTTCGCGCCTAAAGTCAAGAAAGGCGCACCTGCTTATAAGCCACCAGGAACGGGACGAAGGCTCTGAATATTTCCAAAGAACCATGGATTATGCCGATCTTCTGGGAGTAGATGTTATTATCCAGCCAGAAAGGATAGGGGCGGAACGCGGGACTACTTCCGACGGAAAGAAAAAATTCAGCCTGTGGGATTGTTACCTGAATGCAGATTTTGTAACATATCCGTCCACTTATGAAGGGTTTGGGAATGCTTTCCTGGAAGCATTGTGGTTTAAAAAACCAATATTGGTAAACAGATATTCCATTTTCCAGCAGGATATTGAACCGCTGGAATTTGACGTTGTAGTTATGGATACCTATATAACCCCGGAAACAGTGGAAACAATAAATGCCATTCTGGAAAGCCCCGATGCGGCGGAAGTAATGACAGAAAGAAATTTTGAATTGGGGAAAAGGTTTTTTTCATTTACACTTTTGGAGCAACGGCTTAAACAGGTGTTAATGAATTTTGGACAATTATAGAGAACAGTTTATTTTAGGAGTGTTATGATAAGGTTTCTAACAGCCCATACCAGTGAAACCGATGATGTGGAAGCTGCAGTTTCCGACATTTTAAGCCAGCTGGATTTAAGCCGCCTTTTAAAATATTCTGCCGGGATAATGTACTACTATGCCGATTTTGCAAAGACAGGTGTAACAAAACGGCTGTGCGAAAGCTTCCCCTTTCCTGTTATTGGAAGTACTACTTCCAGTTCGGCTGTTCCCGGTTCAAAAGGCGATATTACCCTTTCTGTTAATGTTTTTACCAGCGACACTGTTGCCTTTACAGCCGGTGTATGCGATCCGGTTTCTGACGAACCTTTTATGCCTATGGAAAAACTGTATAATGAATTACTGGATAAAAAGCCGCTGCTTGCAGTAGAAAAACCTGTTATGTTTTTTGTTATTGCGCCGCAATTCCGCAATACCACCGGGGATGATTACCTTGCTACATTAACAGGATTCAGCGGCGGCGTTCCGGTATTTGGCTCTGTTGGTTCTATTCATACTGCAGAATCACACGATATTAAAACTTTTTACAACGGAGTTGAATATGAATCGTCTATGGCTGTGCTTGCTTTTTGGGGAGATATAAAACCGAAGTTTTTTATTTCTGACATTCCGGACGAAAAGATAATCAATAAAAGGGCAATAATTACCGATTCGTACAGAAACAGGATTAAGAAAGTTAATGGAATTCCCGTTATGGAATATTTTGAATCTGTCGGTATTGCAAAGGATGGAAAACTGGAGGGGATAGATTCTTTTCCGCTTATCCTTTATTTGCCAGACGGCTCCCGCCTGGTCCGTACCATTTATGGTGTAGACCACGGAGAGGTTTTATGCAGCGGAGTTGTTCCATCCCATTATCCCTTTGGTATTTCTTTTTGCGACAGGGATTTTGTTATGGAATCTGCCCGGAAAACGGCAGCTGAGTGCAAAAAATGGCTGGAATCCAAAGAAAGCATACAACCGCAGGCTGCCATGGTTGTTTCCTGTGTTGCACGAAGATGGACGCTTGGAACGGATGTTTTTGCAGAAATAAATGAAGTTGATGCCGGTTTGAATAATTTACCTTACCATTTTGCTTATTCGCGGGGGGAATTTTGCCCTGTATATGTTCAGGAAAATAAAACGGTAAATTATTTTTTTAACTATACAATGGGCATTTGTATTATTTAGTTTCACGGAAATTACAGATGGAAGAAACGGAAAATACAGTCGCACTGGAACTAAAAATAAAAAAACTCGAACGCGAACTGGAAAACATGACGGAATCCACAAAGCTGTCCGAAAGGGTGTCCCAGGCCAAGCTTCGTTTTATGTCTGTATTACAGGAAGAAAAATCCCGGCAGGAAAAATTTCTTCATATGCTTTTGGAAAGCAGTATAGATATTATGTTCCTGCTGGACAGGGATTTTCATATTGCATATTGCACAAAAGCATTCCTGGAGGTTTTTAAAATCCCCCATTTTGATATGATTCGTGACAGGGATTTTATTGATATTGTTGACCAGTATATGGGCGAAAAAAATGCCAATAGGTTAAGTGCTTATTTAAAAGAGTATAAAACCACTCCAAACCCGAATGAATTGGTATTGGTTCACCGGCTTCCGGAAGAAAAGAAAAACCGTATTTTTCATCTTACAATGACCCCAATGTTTGAAAATGAAGAAGTATACGGTTATGTAATATTAAGCCACGAGACAACAGAACTTGTTAATGCAATTGATGAAGCGGAAAAAGCCAATACAGCAAAAAGCAATTTTCTGGCAGCTATGAGCCACGAAATACGTACCCCAATGAATGCAGTGATTGGGATGAGCGAACTGGCACTCCGGGAAACGCAAAACCAGCTTGTTGCAGAGTATCTTTCGGATATTAAGCAGGCAGGCCATAATCTTCTTTCCATTATTAATGATATTCTGGATTTTTCAAGGATAGAGTCCGGTAATCTCCAGATTATTGATTTATCTTATGAGTTTTCTTCGTTGGTAAACGATGTTTTTAGTATTATGCGGATTCATCTGAAAGATAAACCAATCAAGTTTTTGGCAGAAATAGATTCCCGTATACCGCGCCTGCTTTTGGGCGATGCCGGAAGAGTACGACAGATATTGTTTAATCTTTTAAGTAATGCCGTAAAGTATACCAGGAAAGGGTTTGTTAAGGTTTGTATTGGATGCAGGAACGATCCCAGGGGCCAGCGTTTAATTATAGAAGTAAGTGACAGCGGTATCGGAATAAAAAAAGATGATCAGGACAAACTTTTTAAAACATTTGTCCGGCTCGATGAAGAAAAAAATTCGGGGATAGAAGGGACAGGGTTGGGGCTTTCGATAACTCGCAGTCTTTGTGAGGCTATGGGTGGTGAAATAAGCGTAAAAAGTGAATATAAAAAGGGGTCGGTGTTTACAGCAGAAATTATCCAGCAAACTATAGATCCGCGGCCAATGACAGAAATTGAGAATCATAAATCAAAAAAAACACTTTATTACTGCGGGGATCCGTTGCTGGCTAATTCATTCAAATGGACACTCGACAATCTGGGCATCCGTTATCTGGCTGCAGACGACAAGCAGGATTTGGTGCAAAGACTCAGTTCCGGCCTGTGGAACTATGTGTTTTTCCCTGCCGAATGTTCATCGCTTGTAAGAGATTGCATTGATCGTTCCGAACTTAAAACAATCCCTGTACTGCTGGGATCTTCTTCGCCAGGTGTAAACAGGGGCTGGGAAGGTTTAACAGTTTCTTATCCTTATTATACGGTTACTGTAGCAAATGCGTTTGAAGGAAGAAAAAGTTTGTTCCGCTGGAATGGCAAAGTTAATTTTATCTGTCCGGATTTTAAAATTCTTGTTATTGACGATTTGGATATTAATCTTAAAATAGCCCAGGGGCTGCTTGCCCCTTACAGGATGAAGATTACTTCCTGTAAAAACTCACAAATGGCACTGCAGCTTATTAAGGAAAAGGATTTTGATTTTATCCTGCTTGATCAAATGATGCCGGATATTGACGGGGATGAATTGGTAAAAAATGTACGGAACATGAAGGAAAAAAAGTATCAGGATATTCCCATTATAGCCATGACTGCAAATACTGCTGCGGGTATAAGGGAAGCTTTTCTGGAAAAAGGTTACAGCGATTATCTTTCAAAGCCGCTGGAAACGTACCAGATTAATGAACTTCTTGAACGCTGGGTAGAGCCGGATAAACGCCGCCATGTAAAACTGCAGAACTACCATACCCTGGGTGTAAAAAACCTGAACGAAGACAAGGGAATGGCAAGTTGTTTTCATTCCCAGGAAACATACATAAAACTGCTGTATTTATATTGTAACGATCTTGATTACCGTTTAAAAATTCTTAACACTGTTGGAACTACGAAAGAAAAACTTTCCAAAGAACAGGAACTTAGTCTTTTATCCAGCCTGCATATTCTTAAAAGTTCCTGTGAAACTGTCGGAGCTGTTTCTTTTGCAAAAACTGCTTCGGAATTGGAAGAAAGGGCTTCTGTGGATAAAAGAAATATAAAAGATATTTCATGCTTTGCCGACGAATTGGGGACATTCCGGGATACGATACTTAATGCCTTAAAATCAGCATAATTCTTTGGGAATAATTTTTGCTTCGTTCCAGAATTGATCCATTTGTTCAAGGTATTCTGCGGCCATGGGCTTTCCGCATTCTTTCATCTTTTTTTCTACATATTTATAACGTTTAATAAATTTTGTGTTGGTCCTCTGGAGTGCCAATGACGGGTCGATCTTTAAAAAACGGCACAGGTTAACTGCAGAAAAAAGCAAGTCGCCAAGTTCTTCTTCAAGAACATCATTGGGATCATTTTTGGCACAGGAAGCTGCTGATATCCTTATTGCCTCTTCAACCTCGGCTAATTCTTCCCTTATTTTTTCCAATACCCCTGTTGTATCAGGCCAGTCAAAACCCTGTTTGGCAGCCTTTTTTTGCAGTTGAAAGGCCCGGTTCAAAGGAGGCAAAGAACCGGAGACATCGTCCAATACCGAATTTTTTGGTTTTCTTCCTTCCTGTTCAATTTTTATCCGGGCCCAGTTATCCAGCACATTCCTGGAACTTAGTTCCCCCCTTTGGTTGTCCGGGCGTAGATCCCCGAACACATGGGGATGGCGGCGTATAAGTTTTTCTGAAACACTGTCCAATACACCGGAAACCGAAAAAGACGCTTCCTCTTCATGCATATAGGAAATCATCGTTACCAACAGAAAAAGGTCCCCCAGTTCCTCACAGATATGTCCAGGATCTTTTTCGTCAATGGCTTCTATGCATTCGTATGTTTCTTCCAATAAATCGCCCCGTAGGGTTTGGGGGCTTTGCTCCCTGTCCCAGGGGCAACCGTCCCCGGAACGGAGTTTTTCTACGATACCATAAAGGCGGTTAAAGGCTTGACCCGGTTTTTGTTTCAAAATGCCCTCCCTGCTTTCATTGTATTGTAAAATTATATTAATATGCTACAATATATGCATGGAACAGAGCATAGCAGGTAAAAAGATATTCATTCTATACCCCCATAGTGTTATTAAGGATGATCTTCTGGATCTCCTTATAATGGCAGGTTTCGAATCTTATACTCTCCGCGACCATAAGCGGATGTTAAGGCTGCTGGAAAAATTTCCTGATTCCATTATCTTTATTAACATAGAAGAAGGTATGTCTGAAAAGGAATGGGAAGCCTATATTAAAGGTGTTATGGGGAACCCCGTAACCAAAGACTGCCGGATAGGGATACTCTCCTATAATGCAGAAAAAGCCCTAATGCAGAAATACCTTATGGAAATAGCTGTGCCTTGCGGGTTTATTCAGCTAAAACTTGGCATTAAGGAAAGTACAAAAATTATGATCAATGCCCTGGAAGCCAACGAGGCCAGGGGAAGGCGCAAATATATCAGGGCATTCTGCCAGGATGATATTAACGCTACAGTAAACGTAAAAGGAGCTTCCGGTATTTACTATGGCAAAATACAGGATATAAGCGCCGCCGGGATAGCTGCAAAGTTCGATAAATTTGACGACCTGCCGGCAAATACCAAAATAAAGGAAATGCAGCTTAAACTGCGCGGCGGGCTTATCCTGACCGATGCTACCTTAATGGGTAAGCGCGATGACAATACCTGTATTTTTTTATTTGATACTTCAAGGATGAACCCGGATCATATACTAATAATTCATCGTTTTATAAAATACACTTTACAGCATTATATGGATAACCTGAAAATATAATGATTTCCCTGGCTGTTTTTTTGGGAAACCCCGGCGCTGAATATGCACGTAACCGTCATAATGCAGGCCGTCTCCTGGCAGAAAAACTCCCGTTTTACAGTGATATTGACTGGAAAAAAAAATTTAAGGGTCATTATGGTTCATTAAAACAGGAAGGTTTTTTACACCATTTTCTGGTTCCCGGTACATACATGAACCTTTCCGGCATTTCGGTACAGGCTGCCGCAAAATTCTTTTCCATTCCGCCCGCCGGCATTATTGTTGCACACGACGAACTGGAATTGCCGCTTGGTTACATCTCCCTTAAATTTGGCGGCGGGCTTGGCGGGCATAATGGCTTACGGTCGGTAAAAGAGTGCCTGGGTACAGCAGAATTTTGGCGGCTGCGGGTCGGCATTGGCCGCCCCCCCGGCCGCTTGCCCGGTGAAGGCGGCCCGCCGGTAAAAGGCATTCATGACGGCGGGGAAGGGCATATTGCACAATGGGTACTGTCTAATTTTAATCCAGGCGAAGCGGAACTGGTTAATGCTGTCATGGAAGAAGGGGCTGGCCTCCTTGCCCGCACCCTGTTGGAAGAACCCGGGGACTTGCTTTCTGGTTTTAAAAAGAAGAAAGTAACCCTGGCTCCTATTACAGAATTGTTGTTTTAGTTATACTTGCACTATGTCAGAAACAGTTAATGCCGCCAACAGGCTGGGAACCGAGCCTGTTGGGAAGCTGCTGCTGCGATTTTCTCTCCCTGCCATTACAGGAATGCTGGTGAATGCCCTGTATAATGTGGTAGACCGTGTTTGGGTAGGCCGCGGTGTTAACGAAATAGCCCTGGGCGGGCTTTCCCTGGTAATGCCTTTAATGACAATCACAATGGCTTTTTCTATGCTTTTTGGCATAGGTTCGGCTAACCTTATTTCCATGCGTCTGGGGCAGCGGCGTAAGGATGATGCGGAAAACGCCATGAACCATTGCTTTTTTCTCCTTGTTATTTCTGCTCTGCTGATTATGGCTGTGGAGTTTATTCTTCTCGATCCAATCCTTGTCCGCCTGGGCGCAGAAGCGGGAAGCGATGCCCTGGATTATGCCCGCCACTACTATAAGGTAATCCTTTACGGGCAGGTCTTTTTTATGGTGGGGTTTGGTTTTTCCCATTGTACACGCGCCCAGGGGTTCCCAATGATCACAATGATCGGCATGATCCTTGGTGCCGTTACAAACATGATCCTGGATCCGATTTTTATTATTGTGTTTGGCTGGGGGGTGGAAGGCGCTGCCTGGGCAACGATTATTTCGCAGGCGCTTTCTTCTGTTTGGATACTGGCATTTGTTACCAGCAAAAAAGCTGTGGTTCACCTGGATCTGCGCAAAATACACTTTTCGCTGCGTACAGTCCTGGATATTATGTCATTTGGGTTATCGCAGTTTCTGCTTCAGTTTGCCATGTCTACGGTGCAGCTTTTAATTAACATGAGCCTTGGCTGGTACGGGGCGGCTACTTTGGGGGAAGGCGGCGGGGACATTGCCCTTTCGGGGCTGAATATTACCATGTCCATTTCCATGCTTTTCTTTATGCCGGTTTTTGGGATTAATCAGGGGGCACAGCCAATACTTGGTTTTAACTATGGTGCAAAAAACTTTGATCGTGTACGAAAAACCTTCCTCCTTGCAATTACCGGCGCATCCGGAATTTGCCTTATTGGTTTTACACTGGCACAGTTGATTCCCCATTATCTTGTGCAGATATTTACCCCCGAAGGAAGTTCGACGCTTTTAACTTTTGCCCCAAGAGCCCTGCGTGTAATTATGCTTGCAATGCCGTTAAACGGTTTTACCATCGTTGCCACGAATTTTTTTGTAGTTACCGGCAGGCCAAAAATATCAATTTTTCTTTCCATGCTTCGCCAGGTTCTTGCACTTATACCCTGCCTTTTGATTTTTGGGAGAGTTTGGGGGCTGTGGGGAGTCGTAATTGCCCCGCCCGTATCGGACAGTTTTGCATTTATTACAACCGGGTTTATGATTCTTGCCGAGATGAGGAAATTAAAAGCAAATTATGAAAAAGAGGTAGAAAAATCATGAAGCGGATTAATTTTTTCTTTATATTTTTATTTGTCTGTATTCTTTTTGTATTTCCAGATACTTATAACGAAGTATCCGGCTCCGGGTTGTATATTTCCAGCGATCCATCCGGTGCGACAGTTTATATAGACGGTATAGACCGGGGGACAACGCCTTATTCCAATTCTTCCATTCGTCCAGGTGAATACAGAATAAGGGTAATAAAAGACGGTTATGCGGAACGGCGTTTAAATATTACAGTCCGCAGGGGAAGCCGTATAGAAATAAATGTTGATCTGGAAGAAATAAGAGGTACAGTAATTCTTGAATTCAGGCTGGATCCCTCTGCGTCTTCTTCGCTTCCTTTTAATCCCAGGGTATACGTCGATGGAGACAGTATCAATACCCGCAATTTTTTCTCCTTTTTTTCTTCCGAGCAAAGGATTAACCTGGTAGAAGGGTGGCGTACCATAACCGTAGAAGCATTTGGCTGGGAAAGGGTAACCAGAAATGTTTATGTTAGCGAGGGCAGTTACCAAAGGGTAATATTTTATTTTACACCTGCAGTATTTTCCATGTCCGGCGCATCTCTGTGGAAAAAACGTTTCAATCCCCGGAATCCCGGCGCTCTGGGGACAACAGAAATTAATTTTACAGTAAGCGCTCCCGGTGTTGGGACTTTGGAAGTGTTTACTTCTGATGGGGAATTAATAAAGACAAATGCTTTGGCCCCTTTTTCCGATTTCCAGCAGAAAGCAGTCTGGGACGGCAGGGACAGCAATGGGGCGATGGCAGTTGATGGAACATACATCCTAAAACTTACAGTGTGGGATGATGAATCAGAAAAAAAGCAGAACGCGGAATTCGCTGTTGATGTAGATTCATCCATGATAATACGCCCCCATACAATAATCTCCGGATCGTCGGGGCTTTTATATGCCGCAATACCGGAAGCGCTGCCGGCTTTCTCCTATCAGATCGAGGGGGCTACAATGATTGGCAAACTCCTTCTGCGTGATGATGTTTTGGATTCCCAGCCATTTGTGCTCGCTCTGCGAATATCTTTTTTGGATAATCTTGAGCTAACAGCTGCTTTTAGCCTAATCCCCAAATTGCTTGGCAGTGCCCAATGGGGCGCCGGGGCAGCGCTAAAATGGGTTTTTATGCAGCCACGACATTATGCAGATTCCGGTTTTACCAACGGGTTTGGCATGGCTGCACAATTGTCTTACGGATGGTCTGCTGCGGGGCCTTATTCTGTTTTTGGTATGGGTACCGGGGTTGGCCTGCGCCTTCCCATGATGTACCGGATTATGTCTGGCGAAACAAAAAACGCAAACTTGTTTTTTCTGGATATGCTGTTTAGCCCTCTAATTCTGTGGGCCGGCGAGAAAGGGCTTCCAGATAACATTATTCCGCGCCTGGGGGTAGAAGGCGGCTTACATTTCAGCATTGGCAGTTTTGCTGCCGGTATTTCCGGGCGCTGGGACTATGCGGCGGGGGCAGAAGGCGCCGGCCCTGTGGCTGCAGCACTGGAAATAAAATGGTTCCCGTCGAATTTTGTTATTTCCCTTTCCGGTACTTATTGGTATTCAGCCGCTAAAAATGATTTTGGGTTAGCTGCCGGCGTTATGTTTGGAATATTGTATTAAAATGGAGCAATAATATGGGGAATGCTGTTATTTTTCTATTTTCATATCATCATAATAACACTAAAAAAATCTGTACTGCTATTGCAGCAAAAATTAATGCTAAAATAATTGATATTGGCTGTGATAATAACACAATCGATATGGAAACATTTGATGTATTTGGTTTTGGATCTGGTATAGACAGCGGGAAACATTATCCCCAATTGATCGATTTTGCAAAAAAAATACCAAACGTAAAAAATAAAAAAGCATTTATTTTTTCTACAAGTGGAATTTATAGTGCAAAAAAAATGCAGAATGACCATAAAACACTAAGGAATATCCTGGAAAGCAAGGGTTTTGAAATATTGGGCGAATTTGGATGTAAAGGATACAATACTAACAGTATTTTAAAAAGGTTTGGGGGCATGAATAAAGGCAGGCCAAACACAGAGGACATTAAAAATGCAGAAGCATTTGCGGAAAAATTACTTGAAGCAACAACCCAGCCCTGAAGCCCCCTTGCGACAGCGAGTTCTTGGGTATTAAACATGCTTGTGAATAAAAAAATATTTCTTCTGTTAATTCTTTTTTGTATCGCAAATGTTTTCACAAATAATGATCTTCGTGCCTGCGATTTACCCGGCCATTTTGATTTTGAGGTAATTAACGATGATGAAATATTGTATTGCGGCTGTTATGATGCAATTAATAAGGGCCCCCATATTATTATTTATATTCTTACAAGAGAACGTCTGGAGCAAGACAGTGTAAGGCGGCCTTCTGCAGCATTTACACAGAACAGGGATGGCGGCATATTAAAATCCATTCTGGCAAAGAACGGGTATGAACTGCCCAATCATAATGATTATACCAATTCCGGTTACGACAGGGGGCACATGGCTCCGAATGCCGATTTTAACGATAGCCACGAAAACGCCCTTGCAACTTTTTTTATTGCGAATATCTGGCCGCAAACACCGGAAGTAAACAGGGTAACATGGTTAAAAACAGAAAATGCGACAAGGGCGCTGGCACTTAAATATTTATATATTATGGTTGTAATTATTGTTGATGAATTTAGCACAAAAAAAGTAAAAAATATTTCTATTCCCCTTGTTTTTAAAAGACGGGTTTATGATTTGTATTCCAATGAACTGATTTATGAAGTAGATGTGTATCAATGAAAGTATGTAAACTCCAACTTGCCGAACTGAAAAATTATTGTGTTCAGTTCGGTAAATTGGGATTTACTACTGATTCAGCACTTCCTCGCGGTCTGCCAGGACAACCCTTAGTTTAACCGATTTACCATCGCGTATTACTTCAACATCAACCTGATCCCCGGGCTTGTTGTTTTCCAGGGATGAATATAGGTCTGCCAGGGTGGATACCTTAATGTTGTTGACCATTGTTATAATATCGCCGCCCAGGTAAATAACGCTCGAACCGTAACGTACCGGTTCGGATCCCTGGCGGATGCCGGCTTTTTCTGCAAGGCCATTTCGCCTGACCCTTGAGATTAAAAGCCCTTCGCTGACCGGGAGCTTGGCATACTGTACCAATGCAGGGAAAAGCTGGACAACAGTTGCATCTATCCAGCCGCGGCGGACTTTACCGTTTTCTATAAGTTCTGATACTACCCGTTTTGCAGTATTTACCGGGACTGCAAAACCAATGCCAACCGAGCCGCCGGAAGGCGAATAGATCATCGTATTAATGCCAATCATACGGCCCTGGGAGTCAAGCAATGGGCCGCCGGAATTTCCAGGGTTGATTGAGGCATCGGTCTGGATCATGTTGCGGACTATGTTTTGCCGGGAAATCTGAATGGGGCGGCCAAGCCCGGATACTATGCCTACGGTAAGGGTGCGTTCCAGGGCAAATGGGTTTCCTATGGCCAATACCTTTTGGCCTACTTTAAGATTCGATGAATCGCCATAAGGAATGGTTTTTAAATTAATCCCGGCAGGCGGGGTAAACTTGATTACGGCAAGGTCGTTTTCCGGGTCCGAGCCGATTACCGTCCCCTCGAATTGGGAGCCGTCAAAAAGATTGATAAAAACTTTATATGCTTTTTCTATCACATGGTAGTTGGTTAGTATAAACCCCTGGGCATCAATAATCGACCCGGAGCCGGAACCGCCGCGCTGGGGGACAGGTTCCAGAAACCAGTTGATACCCACTATTTCCGTGGTAATGTTAACGACTGCCTCGTTCAGCTGTTCATATACGGTGATGTTTTCCCGCTCATCCGGCGAGTAGGGCTCCAGTTCCTGGGCTGTATATGCATGGGGGTTGTTTATGCTGCTTTGAGGCTGGATAACAGAGGAATAATCTCCTTTCTTTTGGCTGGTTGCTGCAGGCGGTATAATTTTACCGTTTTTTCCCAAAGAAAATATCCCCAGCGATACAACAATAGCCATAAGTACAGAAAGGGAAACAGCAAGGATTAGCTGCCCGCGGCTGAAGAGTTTCATTCCCGGCCTCCTGATCTGCAGTATAATGGAATTGAGGGTATTTTACCATAGGTATTTTAAGCATTTTCACCTAGCTATTATTGGCTCTCTGATAACATTGGCTGACATTGGTTTTGACCATTTTATTTTTCCGTGGTAGAATTAAAATATGGATTTGAAGCAGGTTTTTTCCGAATTATTCCGTATAGACGGCCTTGATTTTTGGGATGGCCTGTCCCATGTAGGCTGCAGCCAGGATGTCTACGTTGATGCATTAAGGCTTTTTTGCAGGGATCTGGAGAAAAAAAGTGAAGATCTGGAGGTTTTCCTTCAAAAAGAGAACTGGAATGGTTATACTGCCACAATCCATGCCATGAAAGGCGGACTGGCGGGAATAGGCGCATGGGAACTGTCCGCAAAGGTAAAAGAACTGGAAGATGCCGTACAAAAGCAGGATTATAAGCTGTGTAAAAGGAATACCCCGGAAACCCTGAAAGATTTAATGCAATTTACCGGCAGCTTAAGGGCCAGCGTCCTGTTTGTGGAAGAAAAAACGGAGCGGGAAAAAGTTTTACCTGAGTATTTTGAAAAGAAACTTGGCGAGCTGTACCAATACTGTTCGCTGGGCAATAGCGAAAAAGCCGACTCTTTGGCCAGGGAGCTAAAAACTAAAACCTGCGGCGGCGAAATCGGCAGAATTGCCGATGCAGTGTACACTCATGTGGAAAACCTGGACTATCACCTGGTTATTCAAATTCTTGCCGACAAGCCCTATATTAAAAACCGCTAGGATGTTTTGCTACAATTAATGCAAGATAACCCATCTGCTCCCCTTAACAACAAAAGCCCCAATATGATATGCTTAATATGGTATGAAAAAGCCTTTTCCATTTTTGCTTGCGTTTATTGCGATCATAACAGTCTTATTCTGCTGTAAAAGCCTTGGTGACAGGCCCGATTCGGATACTTATTTTGTCAGGGCAGACGGCAATGATCGTAACCATGGCCTAACCGAAGAAGAGCCGTTCCGGTCTCTTTTCAAAGCTGTTGTTATGGCTAATTCCGGGCCGGTTAAAACAATCACCGTGATTGGGAAACTGGATATAAATAGTGAACAATCTTCTAACAGGGAGAGGGTATTTTTAATTCAGGGATCGGGAAAAGAGCCCATCCTTATTCAGGGGAAAAGTTCTGAAACAGAAAAAGCTGTGCTTTCTGCAGAAGGGAGCAACAGGCGGGTTGTATTAATAAAAGGGAATGTTTCAATCATTTTTGAAAATATAGAAATTTCCGGCGGAAACAGCACCGATGAAGGCGGAGGGCTTGGGATTGGTCCGGGTTCTTCTGTAACACTCGGAGAGGGTGCAATAATCCGGGACAATCAATCCAGAAGCATTGGCGGGGGCGTGCTTATTGCGCCTGGCGGCTCCCTTTCCATTGACGGCGGAAAAATAATAGATAACCACTCCGGGATGGTTGGCGGCGGCATTGCTGTACTGGGGCAGAACAGCTTGCTGGTTTTTACAGATGGGGAAGTGAGCAGCAACGAGGCGCAGGGCGGTGGCGGCATTGCTGTTTTTCAGGAGAGCCGTTTTGTTTTTTCCGGCGGGACAATTTTCGACAATACCGCCACAATTGCAGGCGGCGGCGTGATTGTTAATCAAGCTGCTTCGTTTGCGATGGAGGGGGGGATAATACGCGGCAACCGTTCTTCCGGTTCGGGCGGCGGCGTTGCTTTAATGGAACAGAGCAGCTTTATTTTACAGGACGGTGAGATTCTGGGAAACCGGGCAGGAGAGCACGGCGGCGGCATTGCAGCCGATAATACCGGGAGCATTACGGTAAAGGGCGGTTTTATTTCCGCAAACAGGGCCGCTGAACGCGGTGGCGGGATTTTTACGGCAGGTCCTTTTATAAAATCTGCCGGAAAGATTTACGGGAGCGACACAGCCGAGGATGCCGCAAATATGGCGTCTGCAGGATCAGCAATTTTTATTTATTACAGTGACGGTATTTTTAAAACCCGCGAAACAAGCGCCGGGGATAATTTAATTCTTGACGCCGCAGCGGATGACGGGTGGGTTATTGTAGAAGAGTAAATAGCAATTTATCGCACTGAACACATTAATCTTCCAATAACAGTGAGGGGCGGCTTACCCGTCCAGTCCATGTCGAGGAACATTTTCCCTACGCATATTTTGATATGGCATCTTCCACACCTCTCCAAATGTCCTGGACGGGTAAGCCACCCCTCACTGTCATGGCAACATTGGTTTTGATGTGTTCAGTGCGATAAATTGTTGCTTTCACGATGGATGTTAACACCAACCTATCGCAGAGCCAGTGATATTAGATTATCGAATATATTCCTGGAAAGGCTTACCGATGAAGTGAATACCTGCGAACGATCGCTGTAATCGCCCATCTACCATCTGCCGCAGAGGCAGGGTTACCCATAAAATAATTAGCTGAACATGCTTGCCCGCAGAAGGGGAATTTGCTCAAGCCGTGGCTTTCGGCGTGCAAAACCGGCAGCGACGCCAGAGCGTCCGTCAACTGCAGCCACGACCGCGCCTAAGGCTTGGGCAAATTCCCCATTATGCGGGGTGAGTATGAACGTAATAGTATTTTAGGGGTAACCCTGCCTCTGCGATAAATTGTGGTTTATCTATTTTTCCCCAATCAGTGTTTTTATTTCCTGGATTTCGTGTATGAGTTCGGAGCGGGGTTTTTTACGCAGCCGGTCTGGGAGCATTTCTTTCGATGTACATTCCACAACGGCCACCAAATTCTGCAGTTCAATTTCGTGCGGGTATGCTGCGGGGATAAAATCAGACATAGCCTCTTCCATATCTTCTTTGCGTATAAATACACGGTCTTCCATGGCGGCAAGGTGTTTGGCGCGGGTAAGCAGGGCTTCGAGGTCGGCGCCTGAGTATTCATGCTTGTACTTTTTAAAGAGTTCGGAGACGGGAAAATTCCTTATGTCAAGGCCATTTTTGCGGACCAGTGTTTTAAATAAATCTTCCCGCTCAGCATCGCTTTCCGGGTAAAAAAGGGCGAGGTGTTCTTCGACACGACCCTGGCGTTTTAAGTCTATGGGTACAAGGTCGGGACGGCAGGTTATAAGAAACCAGATGATCTTCCCGCGGTATTCTGTGTTCCCCATAAAAGAAGCAATCTGGGCAAAAACCCTGTTGCTGGTACCGGAATCGCCCTCCTGTTCGCGGTTCCCCAAAAAAGCGTCGGCTTCGTCTATCATTACCGCGACAGGTGCCATGGATTTTAGTATGTTTAAAATACGTTCCAGATTGGATTCGGTATCGCCCTGCCATTTGGAACGGAAGTTGTTAAAGCGTACCATGGGAATCCCAATCTCGCCGGCAAAGGCACTTACCATAAAGCTTTTCCCCGTCCCTACAGGCCCTGCAATAAGGTAACCCATGGGCAGTACATCCAAACGCCCCTGTTTAATGGCCTTTGCTGCATTTTTAAAACGCTTCTTTACAAAATTATGCCCCGACACATGGGAGAGGTCAAAGCTGGTTTCCATGAACCCCAGGAGCCCCACGGCTTCTGTTTCTATAATTTCTTTTTTCTTCTGGCGAAGGTAATCAAGGTTAAGAACGCCGGCTGTTTCGTGGTTTTCCTGTATAAGCCGGTTAAGGTTCATTAAATTAAGGCCGTTTGTAATGGCTGCAACCTGGGCGGTTCCCAGCCCGCGATCCAGGGTGAGTTTTCCTTCTTTTAGCTTGTAATCAAGAAAACATTTTCGTACCTGCTCGTTAGGAAAAGGCACGCTCACCTTTACAGCCGCTGGGGACCCGGCAAGGCGCGGGGAAATATCGGCAAGGTTTTCCGTTAAAAGGATTATGGAAATATCACCTTCGGTAAAAAGCGGGTTTACCGCCCAGCGGTTTAGGGTTACAAGGCAAAAACGGTCTTCCTCGCTGTAGCGGCCAAGGTCGCCTGGGGGGATAATTGTTTCGGCATAGTCAATAATAAATACCATACGGCAGTGTTCATGCTTGTCTTTGGGGATCCGTGCGAGGAAATATTTTTCCAGATAAAAAAAGCTTTCCTCCGGGTTGGTAGACATAAAATCAGAGTGGTCTTCCACATCCGGGTACAGCCTGCTCATAATTTTCTGGTATTCCACGGCCATCTCGTCTGTTAAAAAAACAACCCCGCTTGAACGGTCGTAGTAAACAATGATGTTCTGGTTCCCGAATATTTGTTCGGCTATATAATCCTGGATTCGGGTAAAGGTAAACTCGCCCGCATTGCTCTGGTGAGGAAGGTAATCGCGTATGTTCCCGTGGATTATGTACAGGTTAGCGGTATTCGACCCGTATTTATTGGCAAATTCCCTTGCCCATTCCGGGAGGTTGTCTATAAATTCCTTGTTCTTTTGGTAATACCCCTGGGGCCTGCTGTTTTCCATTGACTGCTATTTTTTACATTACCACATTTTTTAATCCCGGGCAATGTACCCCTGCAGCGAATGGAGGTAATCGCTGCTGATCCTTGCCTCTGCAGCTTTAACAGCCATGTTTTGCGCTTCCGAAAGGCTTACGTGGCCTTCCCTGTCGTTAATGTTGTAGGGGAACAGCACAACACCTGTAGAGGTGTCAATTAAACTGGCATCTACCACATAGCGGATGAACCTGTAGGGGCTGTTCTGATAGACAACTTCATTTAACGACAGTGTTGCAATAAGCACATAGCGCTCTCCGTACCCGCCTGTAAGGAAACCTGCGTTGGTAAGCGTAGAGGAAAATGCCCCTTTAATACGGTTCTGAACATCGTTTTCTACAATTACTGTAATTGGGATAGTTTTGGCAATCTGTGCCGCTTCCAGGCGGTAATCGTTTCCGGTTTTAAGGTTTTCGCCTGCCAGAGCGCCGGGGCTTATAACATTTCGTACATTGGCAAATACCAGGTTTGCATCTGCAAGGCTTGCAGCCTGGTAGTAGTTAAGAAACCCTCCAAAACTTTGTTTTTCCACGGCAGTTAAACGGGTAAGGCTGTTAATGGCATCCAGATTCTGCTGAATCAATTCGCCGTAGATCATATTGGTTTTAGCCCTGTCCATGATTGCAGATGCATACCAAATGCCATCGGAGTTTTTCCATACATCTTTTATTTCTGCGCCGATTAATGTATCCATGGCGACCGAAGTTTTAACTGCCTGTTCCAAATCGGATTTTTCCGACCATGCCAGGGTGCTGGCCTCTACAGCCTGTGTGTATGAATAGTCTGTCCGCGATTCGCTCTGGATCGACTGGCCGAAGATAGATGTTAAATTGGTAAGCGCAGTTTTTTCTGCGGTATCCCGCGAGGGGCCATAGCCTACTGCTGCAATGTAAACAGCCCTGTTGTAGACTTTATAAGGGTCGGAAACCCATTCCGGTTCTGCTGCCCCCCTGGACCCGCCTGTGCTGACGCAGGATAAAGAGCAGAGGACTGTGAGTAACGCAATAACACAATAAACAAAGGGTTTTTTTATCTTAAACATATAACCTCCGTTAAATTTAGGGCATCTGCCCTGATTATGACATTTTCAAAGCGGTATTCTGCTATCCGCCTTTTTTTTTGGCCGTAATAGATAATGGTGTAGGAATATGTCCCCGGCTTTAGGTTTATACCGCCAACGTAAGCTTTGCCGGGTAAATACCGGGCTGCGCGTAAATCCGCCCGTTCGGTAGCTTCCGCCAGCATCTGGCTTCCCAGTCCAAGCATGGCAAAAAGCCCTTTCTCGTTTCTGGAATGCCTTGCAGCATCAAAAAAAACAGATGCTGCTATCCCTTTTATAGAAGCGCGGATCACCGACTTTGCATAGATTAAACTTTTCTTTTGCGAAAAGGTTGCATTGATTACTTCCCCCAGGTCTTCCAGGAGTTCCAGGGTAAAATGTTCACCGGAATCAAAAATAACATCAATAGAGTTTATCCGGGAAGGGCGGGGGGTCATTACCGGCAGGGCAATTTTAATCCATGCATTACGGATCCATATCCGTATTATTTCTTCTGTTTTTACCGGGGAAAGCCCCGCAAACCCAATTACATTAAACCGCGCCATCCCGTATGGGATATGAAGTTCCTCCCGTATGGAAGAAGGTACAGGGTTTTTATAAATTTGCGGGGCGTCGGCCATGGCAATACGAAGCTGGTTTTGGTCAATACGGGCATCGTCAATTAACCCATAGCCCCGGTAGAAAAGCATCCCGATATACCGGGCCAGTGCGGAGTTATTAAACTTTATGGAAGCGCCCGGGTTTGGGGGGATTTCTGTATTGTTTTCCAGAGCCATTTGCTGGATGTTGGTCATTAACTGGCCGTATTTAACCGAAAGGTCGCGAAGCTTGTTGTTCATACGGCGGATTTCTACCAACGCCCCTTCTAAATTGCCAAGCTGGTAATAATTAAGGGCATTAAAAAGATTAAGGTAAATATCTTCGTAATCTTCGCCCTCGTATTCCTTTACCCTGTCATTTAGTATATAGGTCCCAATTTCCTGCGTTATGCTTACAGTAAAGTTTTCTTCAATCTTGCGCTCCCCCTGCTGCAGCAATTCCGTTGATTCCTCGTAGTTCCCGTTATAATGGGCAAGCATTCCCCTGTCCAGAAAATACAGTACGCTGTCCCTGTCGCGGTAAATATTTCTGTTGTGCCTTTCCAGGGAATCGATACTTTGGGTAAAGTCTTCTTTTTCTACAAGGTTATCTATTTGGCTATAGGGGTTTGTAGTAACACAGGAAATAAAGACAAATAACAACGAAACAAAAAACGCCGCGCGAAAAAAGAATTTTTTCTGTGTTACCGTTTTTATGGCGGCAACAAACATGGGCGGCGTTTTTGAAAGCATGATAAATCAGCCTTTTGGGTTAACCATAATTATGGTCTAGCCGAAGCCTGTCTTATTACTTTTTTTATTTCGTTGTATTCACCGATCCATAGCCGTCTGTTGGTTGTAATATCGGTAAGTTCCGCCGTGATATAGTAAGTGCGCGTCGATGTCCTGTCGTAACGGTCCACAATGGTTCTTACCGATCCGGTCATCATATAATCGGCGCCAACTTCCCGGCCGATTCTTGCCATTGTGGCGTCATCTGTAAAACCCTGGTTTTGATCCAGCCTTTCGGCACGCACTTCGTCACGCAGATCCCCGCCAACAACAAATTCTGCCTTTCCGCTCGACAGGATACTTGCTTCCAGGCGCGTGGACAGGATAGAAGTATCAATATGCTCGTCGCTGTTGTTTTTGAACCGCCCTACAATGATTACAGGTAACCTGCCAAATGTTTGGTAGTAGGTCGAAATGCGGGGTATGCCCAGGCATTCTTTAATAAGGTAATCGCTTGCCAAACGCAGATCGGTGTCGTTCCAATATCCGCTTAAATCCATGCGGGTATTGGCATCCACACGGTTTACTGAATGCCCGCAGCCAAATAATAACAACGCCAAAGCCAGGCAAAGCAGGTATATGGCTTTTTTCATGGATACTCCTTACCGGCCGGCTTTATCCAACTGAGCATCAAGATATCTAAAAGCCTGCTGCGCTTTAAAATCTGCAAAGGCGGCAGCTTCGTTTCTCTGGAATTCGGTTACGGTGGTTGCAAAGTCATTCTTTAAATTCTCTTTTGGGTAGGAATAAAGGATGTGGTAAACCCCCTGGGGATCTACCCAGTATTCAACCTGGTCAAAACCCGCAATATTTGCTTTGGCGCGGGTAACAGTGGCCTGTTCAAAACGCATTAAGGTTTGGGTGTTCCCTATTGTACCGCCTTCCTCAATGTAATTCTTCATAGTATCCGCAACAACGGCGTCTTTCCATTGGGCAAGTTTTGCCATTGCATCGGTACGGGCCAGGTTGCGCCTTACTGTATCGGTTTGAGCCTCGCGGCCGTCCCCAACCACATAGTACAGAGTCTTGGATGTGGGGGCGTTGTTCATCCATTCCGGCCGTGCAATACCTTCCGCGCCGACTATCTTGGATCGGGGATCATCCTCGTACTTTGGTTTGCTTGTTTTACAGCCCAAAAATACAAAAGCAACAACCATTAAAAGACCGAGCGCAAAAATAGCAGATTTTTTCATCTTTCTTCTCCTCTTAACGTAGTTCTTATCCCTTCGGATAGTATAAATTATCCGATTTTTATTGTCAATGAAGACAACTAGGCGGGTATTTACCGAATAATAAACCATTTTCGCCCCAAAATAGTTACAATGCGCCCCCTTCCCAGCGTAAATGCCCCGGTATATACTGGGTTTTATGAAGATTCTGGTTATCGGCGGGGGGGGCAGGGAGCATGCCCTTGTTTGGAAATTTGCCCAATCCGAGAAAGTTGAAAAAATCTATGCGGCGCCAGGCAATGGGGGGACCCTTGGAATAGAGAACTGCGAAAATGTGGATTTGTTTGGCAGGGACCCGGCAGAGGCTGAAATTCAGGCGGCCCTGATTAAGTATGTGCGGAAAGAGGGTATAGATTTAAGCGTCGTTGGCCCCGAAGCGCCCCTGGCAGCAGGCATTGCCGATCGTTTCAGGTCGGCGGGCCTTGCCATTGTAGGGCCGGGCGCCGATGCATCCAGGCTGGAAGCGAGTAAAAGCTATGCAAAAGACTTTATGAACCGCCATGGTGCCCGCACAGCCCGCTCTGTCTGCTGTACCGGGCCGGAAAAAGCCCTTGATTATATACGCGGCTATTTTAAGGATCAAAAAAATGCCGGGGCGCTTACCCCGCTGGTTATTAAAGCCGACGGCCTTGCGGCAGGCAAAGGGGTGGTGATTGCCGAAAGCCTTAAAAATGCCGAGGAAACTGTTGTTTCCTTTATGAAAGAAAGCGCCCTGGGCGAAGCCGGAAAAACGCTGTTGCTGGAAGAATTCCTCCAGGGGCCGGAAGTTTCCGTTTTGGCTGCTGTGAGTGTTAAGGGCGGCAAGGGGGCCATACTACCTTTTGCCTCTGCACGGGACCACAAGCGCCGCTTCGATAATGACCGGGGCCCCAATACGGGGGGCATGGGCGCAATAGCACCTGTTCCAGATTTTACTTTAGATTTGCAGGAAGATTTTAAGTCTGCTGTCCTTGAGCCCACCCTAAGGGGCATGAAAGCAGAAAACATGGATTACAGGGGCTTTATCTTTTTTGGGCTTTTAATTCAGAACAGGAAATGCCATTTGCTTGAATACAATGTACGGCTTGGCGACCCAGAGACCCAGGCTGTCCTGCCGCTTCTGGAATCGGATTTTGCGGGGCTTTGCCTTGCGATAGAAAACGGTACCCTGGATGATTTCCGCCTTTCCTGGAAAAGCGGCGCGGTCTGCGCCCCTGTGGCAGTGGCATCCGGCTACCCCGGCGATTACCGTAAAGGCGACCCGATAGCCTTTAACGAAGTGTCATTTGCCAAAACCGGGGCTGTCCTGTTTGCAGCCGGTGCGCAGCGCGGCCAGGGCGGTATGTACGGTACCGGACTGCGTACCGCGGGCGGGCGGGTGCTTGCCGTTTCGGCTTATGGGGCTAACGGGAAAGATGCCAGGGAAAGGGCTTACAAAGCGCTTACGGCAGTTCATTTTGACGGTATGGATTACCGCCGGGATATTGGACAGTATTAACCATGGATGAAAACCCCATTTTCTGGCAGCTTCTCCTGCAGTTTATTTTAATTGCGATAAATGCTGTTTTTTCCTGTGCGGAAATAGCAGTTATTTCGTTTAGTACGGTCAAGCTGGAAAAACTCTCCGAAGACGGGAACCGTAAAGCGCAGAGGCTTTTAAAGCTGACAGAAAACCCGGCAAAATTCCTTGCTACAGTCCAGGTGGGGATGACCCTTGCCGGTTTTCTGGCCAGCGCTTTTGCCGCAGAAAATTTTGCAGGCAGGCTTACCATATCCATTATTCGCAGGGGGGTGCCTGTCTCTGCGGATTTTGTTAGGACAATTTCTCTTGTTATAATAACCATTATTCTTTCGTTTTTTACCCTGGTTTTGGGCGAGCTTGTCCCAAGGAGGATTGCGCTCCAGAAGGCGGAACAGCTTGCACTGGCTTTTTCGACTTTTATCGTCGTTGTTTCAAAACTCTTCGCCCCAATTGTCTGGCTGCTTACCAAATCGGCCAACGGCATACTCCGTCTTTTTAAAATCAGCCCGGAGCAGGACAGGAAAACCGTTACCGAAGAAGAAATCCGCCTTCTTGTTGATGCAGGCAGCGAGAGGGGTTCTATCGCTGCTGCCGAACAGGAAATTATTCACAATGTGTTTGAGTTTAACGATAAAACCATAGATGAGGTAATGACCCACCGCAAAGATGTGGAATTACTTTGGTCTGAAGATGATGATGAGGCCTGGGAAAAAACCATCCTTGAGACCAGGCACAGCTACTACCCTGTGTGCGGGGAGGGGGTGGACGATATCTGCGGGGTTTTAAGCGCCAAGGATTATCTTGCCCTTACAGAAAGGGGCCGTGAACGGGTTATGGAAAAAGCGCTGCGCCCTGCGTGGTTTGTCCCTATAAGTATAGGTGCCCATGTGCTTTTCCGGCAGATGAAAACCCGCCGCAGCCATTTTGCCCTTGCCCTGGATGAATACGGCAGCTTTGACGGTATTATAACCATGTATGACCTTCTGGAAACTCTTGTCGGGGATCTGGGCGATGAAGACGAAGAAGTAAAGCTCCCCCTAATCGAAGAAACGGGCCCCGGGCTCTGGCGTATTAATGGCATGGCTGGCCTTTCCCTTGTAGAGAAGGAAACCGGTGTTCCCTTTGACGAAGATATCAGCAAAAACTGTGATACTTTTGGAGGTTTTGTTTTTACCCTTCTTGGCCGGCTTCCCGATGACGGTGAACAATGCGAACTCTTCTACCCAGACGAAGGCGAAAAGAGGATGCATATAACCGTAAGTGAAGTAAAAGACCGCCAGCTAAAATCTGCCCTGGTGCGTCTGGCGCATTAAATATGGGAACCTCTAAAAACCTGTTGTTTTTAGAGGTTCCCTTGCAGTTTCTTGCCTTTCAGGCTGCGAAACATGCATTTCATAGCGGATCATCTCCAAAAACTGAAGTTTTTAGAGATGTCCATATTTAAATACCCTGGATTTAGGGAAAAACCGGCTTATTTGCCGGTTTTGCCAAAGCCATTTTCAAAACTAACAGAGTTTAGAAAATGGCTCACCTTCCCTTATTATTGTAATTTTAATTCCCTGGCTTTGGGTTTTTTCCGGTCTTGGGGGTATGGTTACTTTTAATATGCCGTTTTTAAAAACCGCCGTTACCTTTTCCTGGGCGTATTTATCCTGCGGCACATAGTATTTTTGTTTTTCGATGTCCTTCTGTTTAAGCCGTCGTTTTAAATAGTGGACATTCCCTGTATTCCTGTTTTCTGTATCTGCCGGATCGGCGTTGTCTCCAATAACTGCAGAGAAGATCAAGTAATCACCGGTAAAAGACAGGGATATATTATTTTCGCAAAAACCCGCAAGGGCGAATTCAAAATTAAGGCTTTTATCTTCTGTAAGAAAGATATTCATCGGCGGATAGGAAAAACCCGGATAAAAGTCGGTATTGTCAAAATCGCTGCAAAATTGGTGGGCGGCGTCAAAAAGTTCGTCAAAAATAGAGCCAAGATCCAAAAATGTTTGTGATGTTTTCATAATACTTATAATATACTACATTTTCCCGGGGAAAGATATGGACATCCCTTAAAATATTTATTTTTGGAGGTTCCCATATTTCATTTTTTACCGCAATAAAGTACAATGTGCTGTGAGCCCGATTAAAAAAGGCATACTCCTCGAAGTTTTTTCCTACACATTCTGGGGGATTATGCCGGTGTACTGGCATCTCCTCGATTTTACAGGCCCCCTGCGTATATTGGGTTTTAGGATAACCTTTGCGCTTGTTTTTACCGCTCTGGCATTATTGATTAGGGGGAACAAAACCTGGCTTGGCTTGCTAACCGACAGGAAAAAACGCCCCTTTACCATACTTTGCGGGGTTACTGTTTCGGTAAACTGGGGGCTGTATATCTGGGCAGTTAATTCCGGGCACACCATAGATGCGTCCCTGGGTTACTATATTAACCCGCTGATATCGGTATTACTCGCATTGATTTTTTTAAATGAAAAACTAAGTGTTTTGCAATGGGTTGCTTTTGGCTTTGCAGCGCTTGGTGTTTTACTGGTAACACTTTTTTCCGGGGTGTTTCCCTGGGTTGCACTGCTTATGGCAATCACCTTTGGGTTTTACGGGCTTTTTAAAAAGAAAAACAAGGCAGGCGCCATGGAAGCACTGGGGGCGGAAACCCTGGCTGTATTTCCGTTGGGGCTGGCCCTGATTATTTTTCCTCCCGACGGGATGCTGCTGCATAATTCCGCTTCCCAGTGGCTGCTGCTTGTTTTCTGCGGTTTGGTAACGGCGCTTCCCCTTTATACCTTTGCAAAGGGCGCAAAATATCTACCCTTAACGGCAATGGGGTTTTTGCAGTTTATTAATCCTACAATACTTTTCTTTTTGGGGGTCTTTGCATTCGGCGAAGATTTTTCTACGGACAAACTGTGGGCTTTTGGGAGTATATGGATCGCGGTAGCCCTGTACTGCATATCATTGGCAAAAAAAAGCAAGGCTAAATCAGAAGTTAAATGAGTACACCAAATGCCGCTGCGCCCGAAAACCGCTTTGTTCCGGCGTTTTTTTTAAGTTCTGCAGTTTATTCGGTTATTACTCCTTTCCTTGCCCTTATGGTACGGGATCTTGGCTACAGCACGGTCCTGGTGGGGATATTGCTTGGTATTTTTGAAGGGGCAGGGGTGGCAGGGCCTTTGGTATTCGGTTTTTTGGCAGACAAAAAACAAAGATACCGGCTGCTTCTTGTTACATCATGTATAATACCGGCACTCGTAGCTTTTCCTTTGGCACTGCTGGTTCATCCGGCGGTAAGCGCCCTGTTGCTTGCGATGATGGCTTTTGGTTTTAAATCGTCGACATCACTTTTGGATGCAGTAACAACAATCCAAATCGGGGCTGCCGGCAATTACGGGCAGATCCGGGTGTGGGGGTCGGTAGGTTTTGTTGTAGGGACGCTGTGCCTCCAGTGGACGCCGTTCTTTAAGCCAGATAATGCTCTTAATATTGCATTCTGGATAACTGTTGTTACGTCGATAACCGTTATCTCAATGTTAATACTTCCTGTTTTTTCCGCTAATACAGAAAACACGGCAGATAAATTACCGGAAACGCAGCCGGGAAAAAAGATCATAACAATGTATTTTACTGTTGGCTTTTTACTGATCTTTTTTAGCCGTTTTTCCATGGCGGCTTTTTATACATATTTTCCCTTATACCTTACCGAAGAAGTAAAATGGGATGCAGTAGGCTTAATGTTTGCCCTGGCGACATCGACAGAAATCCCCTGCATTTTTTTCTCTGCCAGGATTATCCGCCGCTTTGGCCCCCTTCCCCTCCTGGCATTGGCAGCTTTTGGTGTCTGTATACGGCTCTTGCTATGGGCGGTTTTTCCCTATAAAGCTGCTATTGTTGCAGCCCAGCTTCTCCATTCCCTTTGCTTTGGCATATACCATCCGGCGGCGATAAGCTTTTTTTCCCGTGTATTCCCGCCGGAAAAGCGGGGCCAGGGGATGGCAATATACCTTGCCCTTGGTTCCGGCTTGCCTGCGCTAATTGGCAATATGGCCGGCGGTGGCATTGTGGAGGCAGTAGGGTTCCGGCCTCTCTTTGCCATTTATTCCGCAGTGTGCGGGGCTGCGGTAATCGTATATATGGCGTTGCGGAAAAAAATAAATAGCAATTTATCGCAGAGGCAGGGTTACCCCTAAAATACTATATAGTTCATACTCACCCCGCATAATGGGGAATTTGCCCAAGCCTTAGGCGCAGTGTAAGCCGCTTTCGCGGCCAATTAGAAAGTGGCTGCAGTTGACGGACGCTCTGGCGTCGCTGCCGGTTTTGCACGCCGAAAGCCACGGCTTGGGCAAATTCCCCTTCTGCGGGCAAGCATGTTCAGCTAATTATTTTAGGGGTAACCCTGCCTCTGCGGCAGATGGTAGATAGGCGATTACAGCGATCGTTCTCAGGTAATCACTTCATCAGGAAGCCTTTCCAGGCATATATTCGATAATCCAATTTAACTGCCTCTGCGATAGGTGGGTGTTAACATCTGTCGTGAAAGCAGCAATTTATCGCACTGAACACATCTAAACCAATATTGCCATGACAGAGAGGGGCGGGTTACCCGTCCAGGACATTTGGAGAGGTGTGGAAGATGCCATATCAAAATATGCGTAGGGAAAATGTTCCTCGACATGGATTGGACGGGTAACCCGCCCCTCACTGTTATTGGAGTATTGATGTGTTCAGTGCGATAAATTGATATTTACCCCTTACACCACCATTAACCCTTTTTTGTCCGCAATGGTTATTGTAGCCTCGGTCCCAGAATTAAAGGCGATAAAGTCGTTTTCTATACCGTCGCTGAATATGACACCATTTTCTCCCATTAGGGATTCGATACGTAGTGTTTCGCGGGAATTAACTTTGCCAAAAACAATGCTGGTGCCGGTGCTTATCGAGGGGAAGGGTTCGCGGACAGCAAAGAGCAGTTCTTTGCTGGACCATTTGCCTACAACACCGGCCAAATCGGATGCGCCGTATTCCTTTTTTTTAAGTCGGGCTTTTGGTTTAAATGTACGCAGGCTTTTTGCTGCGGGGGCGCTGTCCATCATCATTGCCATTGCCGGTACAGGCGCTTCTTTTACTGTTAACTCCGCATCGTAATCAATTGATGCTTCGGCGCAGATTTCTTCATTATATGCTTCTTCATCGCAGGATTCTTGTGCCATTATTTCATCTGCCATTTCTGCACCCTTAAATGAACCAAGCATTTTTCGGGAAGCTTTCGGGCGTTGCACAATTTTTTCATCCTGCTCCAGAAGGTCCCCGCTTTCCTGGGCTTTTCCGTAGGGCCGCCCGATTACGCTTGCGGAAATGCGGTTTGCACCGGCTATGACGCTTTTCATCCAGCCGGTGGAACCAAGGCCGGTGGAAACAATGACGCCGCTGGAAGACTGGTTTTCCTTTACGCCGCCGTATTTAATAATGTACCGTGCAGAGCCATGGCCTTTTTGGCCGATAAAAAAATCGTTTACCGCAAGCAGCTCCTGGCCGTTCTGGACGCGGGCACAAGCCATGGTTACTTCTTCGTACTTACGTTTTCCGGCGGCGGTTTCTTCTGCAATGCGGGCGGCGTTTTGCGGGTTAAAGGGGAGCAGTACGCCGTCCCAGCGGGCGGGGTCCGGGTTTACCCCGATAAGCGGCTGGCCGTCCAGGTATTTTAAAATATTTGCGACAAGGCCGTCCTGCCCCACTGCCAGTACAATATCGTTCGGTGCAAAAATAAAATTGGGCAGGAACGCGCGGTCCAGGATTTGAATAGTTGCAAGCTCTTCCAGGCTTTGGCGGGTTTTTTGGACAGAAGAGTTGTACTGCCTGTGTTCAGTTTCGTATTCCTCAAAGTCGCCGCCAAGGTTATTTACATAGAACTTTGCCTGGGATAGGGTGTTCTGGCTTTGCAGCACTTTTTTAAGCCGAGTTTCCCTGGTAACTATAACGATCCGGTTTTCTATTTTCTTCATGCAATGCTGTACTAGCCCTCTTCGTAATCGCGGTGATCGTTATGATGTATGATCGTGTTAAGGAGATCCGGGGTAATGTTAAGGTTGCCGATTTTGTCTGCCTTGTCCGCAATCCCCTGGAAAGCCAGAGCCATTAGACGGCCGGAATCGATGCCGGCGGCAGTTAGCGCTTTTAGGATATCCGGCTGCACTTCCTGGTATACCTTCATAATTTCCCGCAGTGCATAAGCGCGTGTATCCGCCTGCATACGCTCGTTATGGGTCCTTAGCTCAACAAGGGCCTTGTTGTTTTCTTCCGCATGTATTGCGAATTTCATTTCCGTTTCGCGCATTTCCAGCTGCTTCTGCTGGGCCAGGGCTTCGGTGCCCAGCCTGGTTTCCTGGATTTCTCGGTTTTTGTTTTCTACGGCAATTTCCGTGTTCAGTTCCGATTCCCGGATGGTTTTTTCCTGCTCCACTGCGTAGTTCCGCCGCCGGAAAATTGCCTCGTCGCTTTCCTTTAGGATTTCTTCCCTGGTCTCCGCTTCCAGTGCCCTGGCTGTTTCCGGGTTTGGCTTGATTGCCGTAATTGAGACGGTAAGAATCTGTACGCCCAGGTTCCTTACCATGCTGTCTTCTGTAAGGGATTTAAAAATAGAATGGGATACACTGTCGGAGGCAACGATCGCCTCTTTTAGGTGAAGGTCCTTTACGGCGCTTTTGGCGGCTATTTGAGCCAGGTTGATAAGCCTCTCGGGGAGTTTGCCCGGATCATCGGAGATATACGAAAGGTTGTGGCTGTCTATCGTATAGTTAAGCATCTTCGAGGTTTTAAGGGGATCGCTTATCCGGTAGGTAAGCTGGCCCTGGATGGTTATTTCCTGAAAATCCGCTGTGCTCTCCGAAAAGATGAACGAAGCGTCCGAGCTGCCCACCGGCACTGCCACGAGTGTTGTGGTACGGGCGCGGTAATTAAACGAAAGCCCCTCGCCCTGGGCTTTTATTTCCCCTTTCTTGTATTTTAGTACATACAACGTTGGCTCAAATTTTGCAAAGCGTATACCAAACATAAAAAACCTCCATGTTGCTGTTCCAGAATAGTTAATGTCAGGAAAGTGCAGGTGTTTTTTCCTTTTAATTCTGGTATAGTATTATACCATACGGAGGTAAAAAATGGCTATAAAAATCGGAATCGTCGGTGCCGGGGGCATGGCTTCTTATCATTATGACGGGTTTTTGCAGGCAGGGGCGGAAACCGTTGCAATTGCAGATATGGATACAAAACGGGCGGAAGCTTTTACCAAGACCCGTCCGGTAGGAAAGATATACGGGAGCCTTGCAGAGATGCTTAAAGGCTCCCCGGATCTGGATGCAGTTTCGGTTATTACGCCGAACAAGTTCCATAAACCCGTTGCCATCGAAGCTTTGGAAGCGGGGAAACATGTATACTGCGAAAAACCCCCGGCCCTGAACGCATCGGAAATGGCGGAAATGCTTACCGCATCCAAAAAAGCCGGGAAAACGCTGATGTTCGATTTTAACAACCGTGCCAGGCCGGAATCGCAGGCCATGATGAAGTATATAAAGGAAGGGACAGTTGGAAAGATCAACTCTGCGCAGGCAGCCTGGATACGACGCGCCGGCATCCCCGGTTTTGGCGGCTGGTTTACCACGAAAGCGCTTTCCGGCGGCGGCCCGGTTATCGACCTTCCCCATATGATCGACCTGGCCCTTTACTTTATGGGGTACCCGGAACCCGCATACTGCCTTTCGGGGATTTTTTACGACCACATGGACAACAAGGCGTTTAAGGGCCCCTGGGGCATCCCCGATGCGGCCAACGGAATTACCGATGTGGAGTCTGCCTGCCATGGGATGATAACCTTTAAAACAGGCCAGGTACTGTCGATACGCTGTTCCTGGGCCGAATTTGTGGAGCGCGAAGTTGTCAGGGTAAGCTTCCAGGGAACAAAAGCCGGCGGCAAGGTGGAGCGGCTCTTTGGCATAGACGGCATTGACTCGACCAGCATCGACAGCTGCTGCCTCTTTAACGAGGAATACGGTGCACAGGCAAACAGGAACATTATTACAGAAAAGGATGAATCCATGGGGCGCGTAGGGCAGGCGGCAAATTTTGCCGCTACAATTGCCGGAAAGGAAAAAGCCCTTAATACGGCAGAAGAAGCGCTTATTTTAATGAAGATAATAGACGCCCTTTACGAAAGTGCGGCTGCAAAAAAACCAGTGGCGATGGGTTAGCAGTTTGGCAAATCAGGAACTTGTACGGGCACTGGATTATATCTTAAACCGCTGCGATAAAAAATCCATCGAGGCGGTTGCTGCCGCAGTAGTGCGCCGCCGCCGCGAACTGGACATGTTTGGAGACGCACTGCCCGACCCAAAAAAAATGGCCCGCGACCTTTCCAGCCAGATTAACATGGGCGCAAGCCTCGAAGGCATGAGGGAGACGGTGCGGGACATGGCTGTCCGGATTATCAGGCAGGAAGCGCCGGAACTGAGCGACGAACAGATTGCAGAACTAACCGCCGCCTGGATACCGGACCGCTCCGGCGCTTCTTCGGGGAATATACCCCCGGAAATGCTTTTGGAAATGGTTGATTCGTTTATCAGTTTTTCTACCGGCCAGATGAGCCAGGCAGACGATAAAAAATTACGGAATGAATTGGGCGTCTGGACCGAACGGTATTGGAAAGCTTTCCCCGAAGTAGTCAGGATAATAATTAAGGATTATTTAAACGGTGAAATGGGCGAAAGAGAATTCCGCAGCAAAATTGCCGCGTCCCTTTCCCTATAGAGGTTTTGGCTTTTTTAAAAATTAAGGCTTTTTCAAAACTTTAGTTTTTGAAAATGGCTCTGTTAACAAGGAAAATTGTAAAGCATGAATCAGGAATTTATTGAGCACTTTCGCGCTGCCCTTAGAATTAAAACTGTTTTACCGTCTGGGGCGCAGAAAGGGGACAGCAAAGCGGAACAACCGCTGGTTGATTTTCAGAATTTTCTTGCAGACGCATATCCTGTTTTTCATACATGCGCCGAAAGGATTGTGCACTCACCTTATATGGTAACATACCGCTGGCCCGGTACAGGCAGCGCTGCGGGCGGCAGCGAAAATGCGCCGGTCTTGTTTGTTGCCCATTACGATGTAGTGCCGGCAGAAACCGGCAAATGGTCCTGCGACCCCTTTGGCGCAGAAATAAAAGATAATTACATCTATGGCAGGGGCGCCCTGGACATGAAGCATTTTTTGGTTGCGGTAATGGAAAGCGCCGAAATACTGTGCCGCCGCGGCTATAAACCAAAACGCGATATTTGGTTTGCTTTTGGGGGGGACGAAGAAAGGACAGGCATTCTTGGGGCAAAAGAAACGGCAGCCTGGTTTGCCGAAAAAGGCATACAGTTTTCTTTTATGCTGGACGAGGGTACCCCAGTTGCGACAGAACAGATGAAAGGCATTAATACCCCCCTTGCCCTGATTGGGATAGAAGAAAAAGGTTTTTTAAGCCTTGATATAACGGTTAATCAAAAACCAGGCCATGCTTCGCAGCCGCCGGACGAGCAGGCAGTTGCAATTCTTTCCCGCGCCATGCTGCGCCTTTCCAAAAAACCTTTCCCCTGGCATCTGACACCTGCGGTCGAGGCATTTTTTAAACAGCTTTCTGTCCATTGTTCGGGTATAACAGCTTTTTTTATGAAGCATTCGCGCATGCTTGGACCTTTGTTTTTTAAAGCAGCCGGGATAAGCCCGGCGATAAAGGCCCTGTTGCGCACCACGCTGGCAATGACCCAGCTGGAAGGGAGCGCAGCGGATAATATTTTGCCATCTGCTGCCAAAGCTGTTGTCAATTTAAGACTCCTGCCCCCCTGGACTGTAGAAACTGCCATCGAGCGGATTAAAAGCATAATTGCCGATAACCGTGTAAGTGTAAATATTTATGGGTTAGCTTCCAATCCGGTAATATCCGGGCAGGGGGCTGCATCGATGGACAGCCCCGGCTGGATAGAAATAAAAAACGCCATGGGGAAGGTTTTTCCGGGTGTGCCGGTGCTGCCTTTCCTTATGCTGGCAACAACCGATTCGCGCCATTACCAAAACCTGTCGAAATATATTTTCCGTATTAACCCCTTGATCCTTAATCCCCAGGAAATTTCCCTTGTCCACGGCCATGACGAAAGGGTATCATTGGAGAATCTTGACTATTGTTTACAGTTTTTTATTTCCCTAATGGAGCAAATATAGTATAGTACAATTACAAGGAGTAACCATGAGCGGCAACAGTGCAATTAAAATCGGGGCAAAGGCATTTATTTTTTCTGCGTCGATAATACTTCTTTTAATGATCTTTTCCGGTGTGCTTACCATTGCCCTTCCTGCCGGTTCGTACGATCGTGTTACGGAAAGCGGGCGGACTTTGGTGGTAGATGGCAGCTACCGGGAAATAGAAAAACCAAACTATCCGTTCTGGCGCTGGTTTACCGCCCCGGTTGAAATTCTTATATTTGGGCCGGATAACATTACCCCCATTGTCCTTATCATTTTTATTCTTGCTGTCGGCGGCTCTATTTCGATCCTGGAAGGCGCCGGTATATTAAAAAACCTTGTCGATATGCTTGTAGTGCGTTTTGTAAAAAGAAAGTACATGCTAATTGCCATATTAATTCTTTTTTTTATGGCTGTTTCAAGTTTTGTCGGAATTTACGAGGGGATGGTCCCCATGGTAATCTTTATTATCCCCATTGCAATTTCCCTGGGCTGGGACACCATGACCGGTCTTGGGATGAGCCTTCTGCCCCTTGCTTTTGGCTTTGCCAGTTCTGTTACAAACCCCTTTACCATTGCCGTAGCCCAGCGTATCGCAGACCTTCCTCTGTTTTCCGGGGCATGGCTGCGTATCATCTTTTTTGTGGTGATTTTTTCCCTTGTAAGTTTATATGTTATCCGCTACGCAAAGAAGGTAGAAGCCGACCCAAAAAGGTCCCTTACCTTTAAGGAAGATGAAGCGCTCCGCGCCAGGCTTGGCGAAAAAAGTTCTTCGTTCGATGAAAACGACAAGGAAGGGAACCGCAAAAAATGGCGGGCGCTTTACTGGTTTACTGTATGGATTGCTGTTGCCATGCTTATTGTTGTTGTTACTGCCCGTATGCCGGGTCTTTCCGATCTGGCTTTTCCGGTAATGACTGTTATGTTCCTTATAGGCGGCATTGGGGGCGGCTTCCTTTCCGGTATGGGCGCCGGGAAAACCATGGGCGACCTGTGGCGCGGGGCGCTGAACATAATGCCCGGCATACTGCTGGTGTTAATGGCTTACAGCGTTAAACACATCATCGTTTCCGGAATGATTATGGATACGATACTCTACAATGCGGCAGAACTGATACGCCGTTCACCGCCCATGACAGCGGCTTTTTTAATATATGCCGCAGCACTGGTAATGAATTTCTTTATCGGTTCGGCCAGCGCCAAGGCGTTTCTTATGATGCCGCTCTTAACCCCGCTTGCCGACCTTGTCGGCATTACAAGGCAGACGGCAGTCCTGGCGTTTGATTTTGGGGACGGCTTTTCCAACATGATCTTCCCAACCAACGCGCTGCTTCTTATAGCGCTGTCTTTTTCTGTTGCGGGGTATACCAAATGGATGGCATGGACCTGGAAACTCCAGCTATTGATCCTTCTTGTTACATCCGCATTCCTTGCCTTTGCGGTAAGAATAGGGTTTGGGCCGTTCTAGCCTTGCCACTTAAATGCATCTTACGTTAGGAAAAAAATGAGTTAACGCATTTAAGTGGTCATGCTATAGCCCTACTTTGATCATTTCCCAGGCGGCGTTGTACATTTCCAGAGCCTCTCCAAGATCGTCCTTTAACTCGGTATTTAAAATATCTTCTACATCATAAAGAGTCGGCTCCTTTTTTAAAGCCCCTGCTTTTGAATTTGCAGAAGAAGGAAACCCGAAAAAATCGGTAAATTCTGCATATATATCCGGGCGGTGAATAAAATCGATAAACTTATGTGCTGTTTCAATATTTTTTGCCCCCTTAAGTATGCACATACTGTCTATATAGGCAGAGCCGCCTTCGGGCGGAATAAAAAATGCCGTGTTTTTTATCAGCTCTTCGTTCCCTTCTATTTCTTCAAAAACCACTTCCGGGTACCCGTGGACCACCCAGAAATCACCCTGGGCATAGCCTTTGCCAAACGCTTCTGCATCAAATTTAACCAGGTTTGGTTTCCACGAATTGATTACCAGGTCGCGCGCTTCTGCAAGTTCCCTGGGGTTGGTGGTATTAACGGAATAACCCAAAAAAGCGCAGGCGTTCCCCAGGATCTCCCGGATATCATCCAGCATAACCATGCGGCCTTTAAGATCCTGCCGGGTAAAAATAGACCAGCTTTTTTCGTATACCGGGACTTTTGCCGTGTTTACTATTACCCCTGCAGCGCCCCAGTAATACGGTACCGAATATTCCATATTTGGATCGTAGGTGGTTCTTTTTAAAACTTCCGGGTTTACATTGACCAGGTTTTTCATAAGGGATTTGTCAATCCTTTCCAGCATCCCAAGATTAACCATAATCGAAACATAATCCCCGGAGGGGAAGATCAGATCATAGCCCGAACCGCCAGCCTGAAGTTTTGCGAACATCTCTTCGTTGGAGGCGAATTCATCGTAAATAATCTTTACCCCATACTCCTTTTCGAATTTTTCAATTACCGAGGGGGGGGTATAGTAAGTCCAATTATAGACATACAGCTTTTCCTTTGCGGAACAGGCAATTAGCATAACAAAGCATGCAATAATGCCGGTTAAAAAAATAATTTTTTTCATCATTGGTCTCCTTGCCGATTGATAATAACCAGGTGGTTATTTTGCCGCTATATACTTCAGGAAATTCCTGAGCGCAAACGTTAATATTACCGTGCCAAGTATCATTACCACAGAAAGCGCATTAATTACAGGTGATACGCCGAATCTTATGGCAGAATATATATAAATGGGCAGGGTAGAAGAACCCGGCCCTGTTACAAAGTACGTGATTACAAAATCTTCGAGCGATATGGTAACAGCTGTAAGGAACCCCGACACTATGCCTGGCATACAGATTGGGATTGTTACTTTAAGCAGGGTCTGAATTTCGCTGGCGCCCAGATCATGCGCCGCTTCGATGATAGAAAAATCAAACTCATCCAGGCGTGCCATAACCATTAAAAATACGAAGGGGAGGTTAAAGCTGATATGGGCAATTAAAATTGTGGTAAGCCCAAGCTGTATCCCGATCCGCGCGAAAAAAATGGATAGTGAAACCCCGATAATTATTTCCGGCAGTATCATGGGGAGGAATGAAATTGTCTGCACGTAGGAACGGAATTTAAAACGGTACCAATTAATCCCTATGGCTCCAAGGGTCCCGATAACCGTTGCGCTCGCTGCCGATGCGAAAGCTATATAAATGCTGTGCCAAAAAGCCCGCCAGAGATCCCGTGAACGGAAAAAAAGCTGTTCATACCAGACCAGGGAAAATCCTGTCCAGTTCATCCCCTTGGAAGAGTTAAACGAATAAAGCACAAGAACAAAAAGAGGCATGAACAAAAAAATAATTATTGCGATAAATACTGTTTGCGATATGGAAAACTGTTTCCGGTATGCGCGGCGGGCATGGCGGGCTGCTTCCCCGGCCGGTGGGTGTTTTAGGGAGGTAACAAAATCGGGGATGATATTTTTAATATTCAAATTGCCTCCCCATTTTCGCTGATGCCCGCCACGTCGGTTTTAATTTTTGCTTCGCGCTTCTGGAGGCTCATCATAATTAATACACCGGCCAGTGTAATTACGGTAAGCACCAGGGAAAAAGCGGAAGATAACGGCCAGTTCCTTGCTTTTGTAAGCTGGTCTGCAATAACATTCCCCAGCATATAGGAATCCAGCCCGCCTACAAGGAGCGGCACAGCGTATGCCCCAAAAATCGGGATAAAGGTAAAAAGAATTGCCGTGTATATGCCGCTTTTTATGTTCGGCAGAAGGATGCGGCTTATCGCCCCCATTTTTGTTGCACCCAAATCCCTTGCTGCCTCCAGCAGTGAAAAATCAAATTTATCGATAGTGGAAAAAAGCGGCAATATGGCGTATGGAAGGTACATGTACACCAGCACAAGGATAACCGCTTTTTGATTGTACAGGAAACCTATGTAGTTTTTAATTATGCCAAAGCGCATTAAGAGTTCGTTAAGAAAACCATTGTTACCAAGAATGTTCATCCATGCAAAAACCCGGATAAGAAAATTTGTCCAGAAAGGGATGATTATAAGAAGGAGCAGAAATGTCTGGTATTTGCTGCGTGCCATATAATAGCCACAGGGCAGGGCAAGAAGAATGGTAATAATTGTGGCAATAGCCGAAGTGATCATAGTCCTTACAGTGATAATCAGAAAATTGGGGTTTAAGAGGCTCCCATAAGCCACAAAGGAGAATTCGGGCAGTACCCCGCCATAGAGGTCTTTTTTTAAAAAGCTGTAAACAACAATTATGACCAGCGGGGCGAGGAAGAAAATGGTAAACCAAAGAGCCATTGGCATTGAATACCATGGCCCATAATTCCGCTTGGACAGGCTGTTCATTCCTTAATCCCCAGAATATAGCCGTCATCGGCGCTCCAGGAAAGGAAAACTTTATCCTTCCAGATTATATCCGGGCCTTCGTCCGAATAATTGGCATGCTGTTTAATGACACGGATCATGGCTTTGTCGTTTACTTTTACATAGAATTTTGTCTGGAAACCGGAATAAATCGGCTCATCGACCATTCCCTGGAACTGGTTGATATCTTCCCGTTTACTTACCGGCATATCGGTACTGATCATGATCTTTTCCGGGCGAACGGTAAAACTTACCTTTTGGCCAATCTCTACTTCGTCAACTGTTGTAACCTTTACCCTGCCCAGTTCTGCAATGTCCAGTTCCACCATGTATTCGGTTTCCGGCCTCCCCATCAGTTCCTTGCTTAGCACAATGCCGTCGAAAAGGTTTGTCTCCCCGATAAAACGTGCAACAAAACTGGAAGCCGGGCTTTCGTAAATGTCGTGCGGGGTGCCTACCTGTAAAACATCGCCCTGGTTCATTACGGCTATGTGGTCGGAGACAGACAATGCTTCCTGCTGGTCGTGGGTAACATAAATAAAGGTTACGCCGATTTTGTCGTGGATTTCGTCGAGCTCTATAAGCATATGCTGGCGGAGTTTTGCGTCCAGTGCGGACAGCGGCTCGTCCAGGAGCAGCACCCGCGGCTCGTTAATCAGGGCGCGGGCAATGGCAACCCGCTGTTTTTGACCGCCCGACAGCTGATTGGGTTTTTTTTCGGAATGTTCTTCGAGCTGGACGAGTTTAAGGTAATCTTTTACCTGCAAATTTATGTTTGCCTTTTTTTTAAGGCGGAGGGGGAATGCAACATTTTCAAAAACTGTTAAGTGTGGGAAAAGGGCATAACTTTGAAAGACAGTGTTGGCAGGCCTCCGGTTGGGGGGAAGGCTTAATACGTCTTTGTCATCAAATAAAACTGTACCGCTGTCCGGGTTTTCAAAACCCGCAATAATCCGTAACAAGGTCGTCTTCCCGCAGCCTGAGGGCCCAAGAAGTGAAAAAAATTCACCTTTTTGAATATTCAGACTAACCTTGTTTAAAGCCCTAAAACCGCCGAAGGATTTAGAAACCCCTTCGATGGCTACATCACTACCTATCAACGCTGCCCCTTCAACCTCCTGCAGAAAAACGCTATAAAAATAATGTTATAGCGTACAATGGGGTTTTTTGGGGATAATGTCAAGTCGTAAAAAAGCAGCATCCATGCTGCTTTTTTACGTTCGAGAATGCTTCGCATTCTCCCCCTAAAGCAGTTAAACCAGCGGCCTCAAGAGGGGAACCTTCGCCGCAAAAGCGGCTCGGTTGAATATACCATGCCGCCATCCATGTTGCCTAAAAAAAACGTCCAGTAGTGCTACCGGACGTTTTTTTGCAGTAAAAGGTTTACTGGTTACGGTATCTGTTTAAGGGCATCCTGAGCCAGGCGCAGTACGGTACTGGTCCAGTCTGCCTGGAGTGTCGCGCGAAGGGCATTCCGCGCCCCGGGGCGGCCTGTGTTGCCAAGGGCCGGGATGATTACACGCACCAGCCTCTCGTCTTCTGCGGTTAATGTACCCCGGTTAAGCCTGACGTTTATGTCCATGAGGAAGGCAGAAAGGATGCGGGCAGAATCGTCGCTCGCCAGGGCAGAAAGCGCTGCGATTGTGGCAATCTGCTCTTCTGTATCGGCGGCTTCCCGGTAGCTTCTTTCCAGCAGGGGGTACACATTGGCGTCTTCGGTGCCGTAACGGCGGATCATGGATAATGAAAGTTTGCGCATACTGATTACAACGGACCTGTTGGGGCTTTGGGCAATATTGGTCCGCCAGCCTTCGTTAAGGGCGGCGACCGCCCCCTGGGATTTTTGCTGGGTAGTAACATCGGCCCCTTCCAGGATCTGGAGGGCGCCGTATTTTACCGGATGGCCGTAGGAGCTGCCTTTTATTACCGATACCAGGGGATCGGTCGGGTTGTCCATAATTTTGGGCAGCGCTTCCCTTGCTTTGGCTTTGACACGGTCAGTGTACCATCCTACAGTAACAAAGAAAACAGGGAGGTAGCCGGAATTGTCCTTGTATTCTTCCAGGGCAACAATTGCCCCGTACGCCACCTGTTCCCTGGCTATAGGGTCCTGCCCGGGTTCCAGATTCAGGTCGCTAAGGAGCTGGACTACCTGCGGGATAAAATCTACAGCCTGGACTTTTCCCAGGGCTGCAAGAGCCTCTGCCCGGACAAGGGGGTTGTAGTATGAATCAACCATCCTCCATAAATACGGGCCTGCCGCAGTGTGTTCTGCTTCGCCGATTTTTGCCGCAATCAGCTGCCCCAGATCATCGGCGTCTTTTTGCTCGGTCGCCGATCCAGTGCCTTCGATATTTGGCAGGTAAAAAACCAGCTTTTCCAGGGCGCGATAATAAAACTCGGTACTGGCGCCGTCTTCCGAAGCATTCAGTATTACCCGCTTCATTCCTGCGAGTGTTTCCTGGCTGTTAAGCTGCTGGATATAGAAATCTGCCTCGTCTGTCTGAGCAAAAACTGCTCCCGAAATAACCGCTAAAACGGCAATAAGCGTAATTATCTTTTTCATACTATATATAATATGCCAATACCATGGAAGTTACAATACACTTACCGCAATTTATCGAATTGAACACATCAATTTTTCCACATTAGCGGGAAGGAGGAACACCCATTTCAGACCATGTCGAGGCTGAAGCATTTCTCCCCGCACACTCTGGTGTGGCACATTCCACTCCTCTCCAAATGGTCTATCATGGGTAACCCTCCCTCCCGCTGGTGTGGCAACAATGGTTTCAATGTGTTCAATTCGGCAATTTACGGTTAGATAATGTTAGTTAACACCCATCTACGGCTGAGAAAGGATTAGCTATAAAATGATTAGCTGAACATGCTTGCCCCAGCGAAGGGAAACCTGTTCAAGCCGTGGCTTTCGGCGTGATACAACAGCAGCGACGCCAAAGCGTCTATGACTGCAGCCACGGCCGTGCCTAAGGCTTGGACAGATTCCCGTTCGCAGGGGTAAGAAGGGTAAGGAAGTATTTTATAGCTAATCCTTTCTCAGTGGCAAGATGCTGCTTATCAAATTTATCTTTTTAGCCGCGTCATCCCGCCGAAATTTACGGAGCTTCCAAGGTCTTTTAACCCGGGCAGATCAACACCAAAGCTGAAGTTTCCCGAAAAGTTATAGGGAACGCTGGTATTCCCGGCAAGCAGCAGGGTAATGTCCCTAACAATGGCAAGGGAGTTAATCGTAAAATATATGGGGACAACGGTTTTTTTGTTTGCAGCAAGGCGCGGAGGATCGCTTACGGTCCCGCCCGACCACCGCGAATTATTTACAACAAAGCTGTACGATAAATTGTTTATGGTTAAATCAAGATTGTTGGGGTTTTCTACCTCTATGGTAAGTTCAAAATCCAGTCTGGTAAGGCTGATGTTTTTGACTTCCAGGTTCCGGTAAGCGACGGTAGGCGCCCTTAAAACAGGGAAGCTCCCGTTCCGCTCCAAATGCCACGCCCTGTTGCCGTAATCAACAAGCGACACTTTGGCGTCGCAGATGATTTTATAATCTACATTTTTTCTTCCAACAAGTGAGAGGTAAGCATCGAACATTTCCAGGTAACCAATTTTTACCGGGATACTTAATGTAGATGTACTGCGCGCACTTATCCGGGAGTTGCTTTTTATGTTTCCATTGGCAAAAAAATTGTTAGCTATATAGAATTCCCATGCAATTTCCGGGAAGGGGATTTCAAAACGGTTCTGATTCTCCACGCTTACCCTGCACATAAGTTCCACGCCTGTAAAACTAATCCTCGAAAGTTCCATAGACCGTATAAACGCCCTTGGTTCCCTAAAGGATGGTCCCGAACCTGTGCTCTTGCAGGTTGTTAAAACAAAGGCAGCCGATAATGCTGCAATGCACAATATTACTTTTACCGGTTTTTTATTCATTTTTTGCCTCATTAAAAAAATACTATCATATTTGGCTCTTGTCAATCAATATAATTATTAAAGTATAGCATCGCGCTTTAGCGCCATAATCCGGTTCCAGCTTTCTTCGATCCGTTCAGATGAAACTTTCCCTTCCAAAACGAGGCTGTAGATGGCCGTAAGCGCTTTTTGTGCCAATGCCGGATCGTAATGGCTGCCGTTGTTGGAAAGGCAAAGCAGGTCGACGCCGGCGTTTATCGCTTTTTCCAGGGCTTCGCCAAAGCTGTAGTTCGCCCTGATTGCATCCATGTCCATGTCGTCGGATACGATAACGCCGTCAAACTGTAGCCCGCCCCGCAGTATCCCGGTAAGCATAGCGGGGGAGAGTGTAGCCGGATTGTGCGGGTCGAGCGCAGAGTTAAACACATGGCTGGTCATTACCATAAGCAGTGCAGATGCGTCCCGGGATGAAGCAAGGCGGCGGTAGGGTATAAGTTCCGCTTCCTGCCAGAGGCCGCTTACATCTACCCATCCATCGTGGGTATCGCCGGATGAGCTGCCGTGGCCGGGAAAGTGTTTGATGCAAGAAATTATTCCCTGCTGGCGGTGTGCGTTTATCCAGATTGCGGCATGCTCCGACACAATGGCCGGGTCTGCAGAAAAACTCCGCCCATAGATGCCGATGGCGGGGTTTTGCGGGTTTAGGTCCAGATCCACGCAGGGCGCAAAGTTCAGGTTAATCCCCATTTCGGCAAGCAGCGCCGCTGTTTGTTCAGCCTGGGATCTGGTTAGTTCTGTGTTTGCCGCCATTTCTTTTGCGCTTATGTTTGGGGGGAACCCGTATTCGCCGCGGAGCCGGTTAACCCGGCCGCCTTCCTGATCGATGGCGACAAAAAGTTTAACCGGGGCGGCGCACTGCAGATCGGACACAAGGCGCGAGAGCTGCTCCCTGGATGTAATGTTCCGGGGCCTGCTCCGGGTTGGCACGTCGTAATCAAAAAGCAGTACCCCGCCGATTCCCAGTTCTGCTACATCTTTATATATGGAAGAACCCGCGGTTAGTTCCGTGCCCCGGAAACCCAGAAGGAGCATCTGGGCGATTTTTCGCTTAAGTGTTTCTTCGGCATTGGGGTTGATAATCCGCCATGACAGGACCGTTACGGTGTTCTCAAATTCCAGGCTGCCTGTATCTTCTATAATTACCTTAAACTCCAGCAGACGGCCCTGCATTTTCCGCAGCTCGGCGGCTTTTTTCGGCGGGCTTACGCCGTATACTTTTTTGTCCGGGACAGTCTCTATCCCAACGGCAGTATGCGGTTCGCTGCCGTATATTTTAACTACCCCCTGCAGGGTAATGGCCCTGTTTTTTGATCGTCCCTGGGATGTACAGGCAGATGCCAGTAAAACAAATAAAACCGCTGTTATTATTAATGGCGTAAGTAAAAAGCGCTTCATCAATAGTTATAAACCGTAAGTTTTATTTCTGCAAAATCCGGCCTTGTTAGTTCCATATACAAGGTCCCCGAAGCCCCTGCTTCAATTTTGAACAGAGCAACCGAATGCCCCGGCCATGTACAAGTGGGTAAATGTGAAATATTGACTTTACTTATCGGGCCATAAAGCGCCGGGCCTTTGTGTGGCGGCGGTTTATTCGGGTAGAAGAGGTCCGGGTTGTTCGAAGTGTTCCAGATATCGAAAGCTTTTGCGGTACGCGGCGATCCGCCTAAGGTATAAGTGTTGCTGTCTTTATCAAAAGTCACTTTGCCCGTAATGCCGCCGTGGGTTTTTGAATATAGAAGCGCTTCGGCGTACCGCCCCAGGGCCGTGTTAAAATCAAGGGAACTCTGGCCTGTAGCCGATTTAAGCGCCTGTGTAACCGAGGCATGATCGGCTCTGTTGTTGTGGAGCATTTCGTAAACAAGTCTTGGACCGCCGTAATTCCGGATTAAGTAAGCGCCAAAAGCATAAACAACAGAATAATTTATAAAGTTGTCATCGTTATTCACCCACTCATCCACACCATACCAGTCGTATGTGTCCAGAAACAGGGGTATCCTTAGCTTAATGGGGTGGCCCGGGTCTGTTTCTTCTATCCCGATAATGGGGGCAATAATATCCTCGGCAAGCATAGACAGCATTTCGTTGTACCATGTTTCCGGGCGCAGCCCTTTTTGAAAATACTTTTCGTTAAAATTGATCATGTGCTGAAATTCATGGATCAAGGTTGAGTAAATGGCAGACGGGTACATATCGTAAAAATGGGCGTCGATGTAAAACATTTCCATTTTGTTTGAGTATTTTTGAAGAATCGTGGGGTATTCGTCTTTGCCCCAGAAATAGCCGAATGTGCCGCCTTGCTGGCCTGGGGTAAAGTCAAAGTCTATGTCGTAGATAAGGATATGAATTTTTTCGTCGCCGTCAATGCCGCCATGGGGGTCGCCGGGGCTTTTCCCGTATTCATTGCCAAGCAATTGCCTTGCCAATGGGTAAATCTCGTCGAACTTGGCGGCAAGGGCTGTTGCCTGGGTACTGGTTATCTGGTTATTTTTATGTATAGCCCCGCTGTTATAGTTGTCTTTATCTACCCAGATAACACAATAATTCCCGATTGCCCTTACAATAGCGTCGCTTTTGGTAAATTTACCGCTTGTTGTTGACTCAACATAAAAACTGTTTTTACTGCTGCCTATTGTATAAACATCGCCACTCCGCGCAGCCTGCCGCGATCTGTCCGGGGAATATGGCGGCGGGTTGGCGTTGAATTTCGAAGCGCTTTCCGAATCCATCCTTATTAGCCTGTTTGGCAATGAAGTTAAAGAAACGGAATTGCGCGCAGGCGGCACAATAAAAGATGATGGGGCAGAAGCCCTTGCCTCCAGGGGCGAAAAACTGGCATAAAATTCCAAATTCGCATAATAGGCAGACATATTGGTAACGGCCAGTACCAAATTCCCGGCGCCGGGGCTGGGGATCTCTATTTTCTCCGTTATATAATTTATCTTTGGCTCGATCTCACAGGACAGTAAGAACGTAATAAGCATTAAAAAAGTGATGCAAAATCTTTTCACATTACCAGTATTATGGTAAATTGCCTGTTTTTCAACCATTGAATACAGGGTTTTTTTTGTGTTCCAGCGTCCTTACCTTTACAACCCCGTCTATGGCAATAAGCCGCTCCAGCTGTTCCTGCGGTATAGCCTGCTCGGTGTCGATGATGTTATATGCGAAATCGTTCATGTGGTGGTTAATAAGGTCTGTAATGTTGATCGATGCCTGTGCCAGGATCGTTGTAATCTGTCCAACCATGTTGGGTATGTTACGGTTAGCAACGAGAAGCCGGAACGGCGAATTGAATTCCAGCTTGCAGCGCGGGTAGTTTACCGAGTTTCTGATATGCCCGTTTTCCAGGTAATCCATAAGCTGTTTTACCGCCATGATCGCGCAGTTGTCTTCCGCTTCGGGTGTGGAAGCGCCAAGGTGTGGTATACAGATTGCGCCGGGGCACGACAACAATTCCGCAGTTGGAAAATCGGTAACGTATGCGGCAATTTTTTTGTTTTTAAGCACTTCGATCATGTCCGCTTCGTTAACAAGGCCGCCGCGCGCCAGGTTGATAATGCGGGCGCCGTTTTTCATAATCCTGAATTTTTCCGCGTCCAGTAAGCCCCTTGTCGTGTCGTTTAACGGCATGTGGAGGCTTACATAGTCGGCCTTTGTTAAAAGCCCTTCCAGGGTTTCGGCGCGTTCCACCGAATGGGAAAGGTTCCATGCTGCGTCCACGGAAATATACGGGTCGTAGCCCATAACATGCATACCAAGGGCCAGCGCGTCGTTTGCCACCATTACGCCGATTGCGCCAAGGCCGACTACGCCCAGGGTTTTTCCCCGCAGCTCCGGGCCTTCGAAACGGTTTTTTTCTTTTTCCACAAAGTCAGGGACTTCGTCGGTACGGCCGGCAATATCTTTATTTTCCATAAGCCGGGTACCCCACGACCAGCCCCCCAGAATATTACGTGAAGCAAGCAGCATCGACGCTATGGCAAGTTCTTTTACCGCATTGGCGTTCCCGCCGGGGGTGTTAAACACGACTATGCCCCTTGCGCTGCAGTCCTGCTGCGGGATATTGTTTACCCCGGCTCCGGCCCTGGCTATTGCCAGCACCGAGTCGGGTATGGCAACGGAATGAAGCTCTGCGCTGCGTACCAGAATGGCATGGGGGCGGGGTATCTCGCTGGCTACTTCGTATTTTTCCCGCGGGAAAAGTTCCAGCCCCAGCGGGGAAATTTTATTCATCGTTTGAATGCGAAACATAAGGGCTCCTTCTATATCAATTTTTCTTTTCAAATTGCTCCATAAAGGCGATAAGCGCCTTAACGCCATCTACGGGCATGGCGTTGTAAATGCTCGCCCTCATGCCGCCCACAAGCCGGTGGCCTGCAAGGTTCACCATGCCGGATGCAGCAGCTTCACTAACAAAACGTTTTTCGATTGCCGCCTTACGTTCGGCGTCTGTTTCTTTTGGCACAAAGGGTATGTTCATTAAGCTGCGGGAATTTTTTTCCACAGGCGAATAAAACATTTTGCTTGCGTCAAGGTAATCGTAAAGCATGGCAGCCTTGTTACGGTTAATTTCTGCAATTGCATTTACGCCGCCAAGCCCCTTTAGCCATTCCAGCACCAGGCCGATGATGTAAATTCCGTAACAGGGGGGGGTGTTGTACATCGACCCTTCGCTGTTGTGGATGTCGTAGCGGAGCATTGCGGGGACCCAGGCAGGGGCCTTGCCAATAAGATCGTCGCGGATAATTACCAGGGTAATCCCGGCAGGCCCCAAATTTTTCTGCGCCCCGGCATAGATAAGGCCAAAGCGCGATACATCCAGGGGCTCCGACAATATAGAGCTGGAAATATCGGTTACCAGGGGGACTTTTCCCGTGTCGGGGATGGCAGGCCATCTGGTTCCAACGATAGTGTTGTTCCAGGTGATGTGGCAGTACGCATTGTTTTGATCGATGGGCGGCGCTTCCGGTATATAGGAATACGCCTTGTCTGCGGACGATGCAGCGACATCTACGTTCGTATATTTTGATGCTTCTTCCACGGCTTTTTTTGCCCATACGCCGGTGTCGATAATGGTGATTGTTTTTTTTGCGCCGCCCGCAACGCTGGCGCCGCCCGCAGAGCTGGCGCCGTCTGCTTTGGTCCCGGCAGTGTCCGGCCCGGCCAGGTTTAGCGGCACCATGGAAAACTGGAGGGACGCCCCGCCCTGGAGGAACAGTACCCGGTAATTGGGGGGGATTCCCATAAGTTCCCGGAGCAGGCTTTCGGTTTTTTCGATAATGGGTTTATAGTCGCTGGACCTGTGGCTCATCTCCATTACCGACTGGCCGCTCCCGTTGGCATCGGTCATTTCCGCTGCGGCTTTTTCCAGTACCGGCAGGGGCAGCATGGAAGGCCCCGGTGAAAAATTGTATACACGCATAATTTGTCTCCTTAAACAACGTTGTCGTCATTTGTTTTAGACAGGACACTTGGCCCCATTTTAATTGAAAGAGCCAAAAGCTCATCCCTTACATAAACGTTACGAACCGTTACTTCCTGGGGAACGGTTATTATTACCGGTGCAAAATTTAAAATGCCACGTATGCCCGCCGCGGCGAGTTTTTCCGCAGCGCTTTGCGCCGCGCCGGCAGGGACGCAGAGCAGGGCGATTTCTATGCCCAGGCGGCGGATTACTTCTCCCATCCTGTAGGCCGGGAAAAGCGTTACCGGCGATTTAAGTATTTCCACCCTGTTCACGTTGGTATCGAACCCTGCGGCCAGTACATATTCGCCAAGGGCGGCGGGCTCAAGGTTAAGGTAAGCGGAACCCAGCCGGCCCAGGCCGACCACGCAAAAACTGCGCCGGTAGAGGCCAAGGGCTGCCTTGATAAGGGGGACAAGGGTCCGCGGCGCATAGCCGGAGCTTCCGCCAAGCCCGGCAGCCCCCTCGCCAGGCGGGAGCTGCTTTGGCAGGGAAGAAATGTCTTTCCTGATCGTGTCCCTTGGCCAGCCTGTCAGGGCTTCCAGTTCGGCAGAGGTAAAATCCCTGCCTTCCCCTTCGAGAATACGCATTATCCGCAAAAGCCGCTCTTTCGCCGGCCCCGATACGGTGTCAGTCACCTTTTTACCGCCTGAAAAATGGTGTCAGTCACCATTTTAGCCTGTGAAATATTTCACAGATATGATAGCAAATGCCGGGGGATCTGTCAAGGGAAAATTTTACACCGTATTGGTTTTTATGGCAGAGGATTTAGTTCTTTGCATTTTGAAGCTGCTCCAAAACATTGGTTTTTGGGACTAGCTCATTATCCAATAATTACACTTTCTTGGTTATGTAATCACTTTTAAGGCAGCGTGTACAAATTTTAAGGGTAACAGTTGTACCTTCAATTTCGGTCTTTACCTTCTTCAAATTCGGTTTCCATTTCCGCCGGACACGGTTTTTGGCATGGCTTACAGAATTGCCGGAGACTGTGTGCTTTCCGCAAATATCGCAGGTGCGAGACATAAATCCTTCCTTCTAACCCCGAAAATACCGGGATCCAAAGTATACTGAAATGAACATATAATGTAAAGTATAGCTTAAACCAAAACTTTATTAGTTGTGGTTTAAGCTTTGGTAAAATCGGCTTTTTTGCCGATTTTACCTATAAATCCAAGGTTGCTTTTCCAAAATCTGACATTTTGGAAAAGCCACGGGTCAGGTATGGAAAAACCCCGCAGGATAGTCCCCAACAGTGTTTTTAAATATTTTATTGCCCTTTTTGCGGTGATTTTCGGCGTACTGGCAAGCGGCACTCTGTGGGAGCTAAGGACTATAGGGACAGCTATCGATCCCCCAAAAAACATCCAGTACCGCATAGAATACCGTTTTGCCCTGCTTATCCCGGCGTCCGACCCCGATCAATATTACCACCGTTCGTGCAATGGCATGAGGGAAGTGATTGAAAGGGAACATTCCGTACTGGAGATATTTGAGTACCCGGAAGGGGAATGGGACGAGATACGCAGGTTGCTGCGGCTTATTTTAAATACCAACCCCGACGGTGTCGCTCTTTCTTTCCCCAATGATCAGTCTTACGAAGAATTGCTGGAAGCTTTCCAGAATAAAGGCATCCCCCTTGTAACGCTGGAATACGACACCATTCACCGGGACGCTTATGTTGGGAGCAACCCGTTTGATTTAGGCCGGCTGGCAGGTGAAGCCGCTGCTGTTTTAAGCCCAGGGGGTTCCGCGGCAGTATTGCTTGCGGGGGGGGACAATGGCTTTATTCAGGGTTTCCGGCAGACAGCGCTGGAAAGGGGCCCCCTGGACATAGGGATGATCCGTTTTTACGACAATACCCTGGCGGCCGGGGAAGAATTTATCCGGGAGATACTCAGTTACCGCAATGATATTACCGTTGCAGTATTTACCGGCTCCAGGGAGGCGGAAGGGGCGGCGCAGGCATTAATGGAATACGGCAGGATTGGCACCCCGCTTATCGTCGCTTCCGGGGACAACCCCGAAATTCTCCGCTTGCTGGAAATGGGGGTTATCTCCGCTTCCATTGCGCGGAACCCGGAAAACGCCGGGCGGGCCGTGGCAGAGGCACTCTGCGCACTTGCAAAGGAAGAGAGGACCAATGCGTATGTCGATCCCGGTTCAGAAATACTGTGGGAAAAATCTTTTTCCGGGGCGGCGCGATGAAGCTGCGTTCCACAATTCATGTTAAGCTTATTTCCATAACCATTGCCCCGGTACTGCTTATTGCCCTGGCAGCTTTTCTTACAGCCTACACAATATCCGCGGCGGTAAACAGCATAGCCGTGTTATTCGAAAAAAATTACTATATTGAAGAGCTGTTGTCGGAGGTTTCTGCTGCAGAAAATAACCTGTCCAGTTACATTTCTTCCAGAAATTCAGAAAGCTTAAGGGAATACTATTCCCATTCGCGCATCCTGGAAGAAAAAGTTTTGCAGATGGATACATCTATGTATACAAGCGAAGGGGTCCTGATAGAGCAGGATATAAAAGCGCTTATTCATGAATTTTCCGTAACCGGGGAAGCGGCAATCCTGGCCAGGCGGGGTTTTAACACGCCCGAGTACACCCGCCAGCACCGGCGGCTCCAGGAACTGGGCGGCCAGATCCGTGAACGGACAGCCGCGCTAAGGCTCTTAATGCTGGATAACCAGCTGAATTACTTTTCTGTTTTTTCCGCGGGGATGCGCAGGGTTATGATGTTTAATATTGCTACAATTGCCGCGGCTTTGTTCCTTGGTATTTTTGTTGTATTTTATTTTACGCCGACAATTTCCGCCCCGATTTCGCTCCTGGGTACAGAAGCCAGAAAAATAGCGCGCGGTATATTTGATGAATCCGTGCTTGCTGTCGAAGCCGACGATGAAATAGGCGCTACGGCAAAGGCCTTTAATCTGATGAAGCAATCCATTCAGGATTCGATCAACGATATCCAGGCAAAGGCGGAGGTGGAAAAAGCGCTTATGGAGGAGCGTGTAAAAAACCTGGAAATGACAGGGCTTCTGCGAAAGGCAGAACTCGATGCGCTCCAGGCAAAAATCAACCCGCACTTTCTTTTTAACACGCTTAATACCGGACTGCAGCTGGCGGTGGTGGAAGGGGCCGATAAAACACGGATATTCCTTGAACAGCTTGCTTCCCTTATGCGGTATTCTTTCCGGGAATCGGATAATTCCATTGCAACATTCCAGGAAGAGGTTACCTACCTTAAATCCTATCTTTACCTTATGACCATGCGTTTTCCGGATTTATTTGATATTGATATTTCTGTTACAAAGGGCACAGAAAACGCCCTGGTCCCAAAAATGACCATACAGCCGCTGGCGGAAAACGCGATACGCCATGGGCTTCAGCAAAAAACACAGGATGCCCGGCTAAAACTTCTGGGCAGGGTGAATGACGACAACCTTATAATCATGATTGAGGATAACGGCACCGGGATTAGCAAGGGGAGGATACAGGAAATTTTTCAGGCAGCGGACCACAACAGGGATATTTCCGCCCAGAACGCGGATCATGGCCACGGCCTTTCCAATGTAATACAGCGGCTCAGGCAGTTTTCCGGCAGGGTCGATGTTTTTTCCATAGAACCCCTTAACCCGTCGGGGACGCGGATAACAATCAATATCCCATTTAAGGAAGCGTCATGAAGAGTGAACGCCCGTCAATTTATTTAGTGGACGATGAACAGCCGGTACTCGACGGCCTTTCTGTAACGCTTGGCAAGGTGTTCCCCAATTTACGCATTTGCGGGAAAGCAAGGTCGGGGATGGATGCCCTGCAGGGTATAGCGCGGGAAAAACCTGATATTGTCATAATGGATGTCCGTATGCCCGGCATGAGCGGGATTGATACTTTGCGGGAAGTTAACAAAATATTGCCGGATACCGTGTCAATTCTCCTTACAGCTTATGAAAGGTTCGATATAGCCCAGGACGCCTATTCCCTTGGCGTGTACAAGTACCTGGTTAAGCCGGTTACCCAGGAAGCCCTTACCGTAACCCTTAATGGCGCTTTGGCAAAACTGGAGCAAATTAAAAACGCTTCGATAAAAACAGCTTTGGAACACGAACGTTTCGAAAACTGCAGGCCCCTTCTGGAAATGGGTTTTATATGGTCGGTAATGATGGGGGACCCACATTCATTTTTATACCGTGCATTCGGGGAATCGCTGGGGCTTGTGGAAAACGGCAGCATACGCGGCCACTTTGCCCTTATTTTCCGTAAAAAAGATCCCCTGGGGGAAGGGGAACTTGCCGTTATACGCAACGAAATTACCAATCATCTGGATTGTATCCCGGGCCCGCTCTTTGCCGGGGCGTTCCCTGTTTTTATTTCCGGGGACAAGGTAAACCGTACCCGGGACGCTTTACACAATACGCTGGAAGCCCTGGATATTGGGGAACTTAAATTTTCCCTTGGCAGTGTTGCTTCCGACGAAGGCCTGCGCCTTTCCTGTTCACAGGCATTTTTGGGGGTGAACAGGGAAGAACATGATCAGCTTCTTGGCGAGAATATGGAAAAAGCCGCAAGCCCGGAAAAAGGCACGGGGATAAAACCCGGCCTGGGAGAATTAACGGAACTTTTAAAAGAAAGGAACATACTGGGGCTTAGGAACGCATTTACAGAATGGAGCCTTGCCAATCCAACAGAAGGTGCTGCCGGGCGCGCTGTTATGGCCGGGGCGCTCTGCGCGCTTTCCGGCGCAGATACCGGTAAAATCCTTGCCGCCGGGAACCACCAATTAGGGGTAAAAAAAACCGATACCAGGGAAACAGCCGAATTTGCCGCCAACCTGCTTGTTACAAGCCTCTCTTCCCTCGATGAAAATGCAGAAAGCGATCATTCAATTTTCGACCACAGGATACGCAAGGCGCTTTCATTTATTGCCGGGCATTACGGCGAGCAGATCTCGCTGGAAGAAACTGCCCTTTTTGTGGGAATCAGCCCGGCTCACCTTTCGCGGCTTTTTTCGGAAAAAACCGGGACAGCGTTCTCGCATCAGCTTTCCCAATACCGCATAGCCCGCGCCTGCAGGGAAATTCGCGAAGGGAAGCTAAGCATAAAAGAGATTGCCCGGCTGTGCGGGTACCCAGACGCGAATTACTTTAGCCGTGCGTTTAAAAAAGTAATGGGCCTTACCCCTTCTGAGTGGAATGAACAGCAGCAAAAAACGGCTGTTCCGCTTTCTGACGGAACAAGAAAATCTTTGGGAGGAAAAAGCGATGACCGGTAAAACAGCAGTGTTGCCAAAGGCAGCGTTTTTTCTAACATCACTCTTCCTGATAACATTTTTCCTGCAGGGCTGCGACGTATCGAAAGAGAAAGAGCAGTCAAAGGAAAATGTTACCATAGGCCTTGTATTGGATTCCCTGGTAGAGGAGCGCTGGACACGCGACAGAAATATTTTTATCTCCGCCGCCCAAAGAAGGGGGGCAAAGGTCATTGTCCAGTTTGGGGAGGGGAACGCTGCCAACCAGGAAGCCCAGATAAACTATTTGCTGGAACAGGGTATGGATGTACTGGTTCTTGTCGCTGTTGACCCCCATTACCTTACAAAGGCGGTTTTGGATGTCCGCCGCAAGCGCATCCCTGTCCTGCTTTACGAAAGAATGGTTTACAACGCGGGTGCCAACCTTCTTTTAACCTATGACGGCGAAAGCGTTGGGAACATGCAATCAAAAGAGATGTCCGGGCGGATTGGAAGCGGGACGATACTGCTTTATAACGGTATGGGAAGGGATTTTTACGCCCAGGAAGTTCACCGGGGCATAATGGATACCCTGGCGGAATCGATTTCTAACGGCAGCATTGTTATTGTCGAAGACCATTGGCCGGAAAGCTCCCTGCCGGAAGAGGCGTTCTCGTTTGTAACGGCATACCTGGAAGTTAACCCCCCCATGGACGGGATAATTGCCTTTAACGATCTGCAGGCAGAAGCAATAATACAGGCGCTTGCCTTAAAGCGCCTTGCCGGAAAAGTGGTGGTAATTGGCGCCGATGCGGACCTGGCCGCCTGCCAGCGTATTGTTGGCGGGACCCAGGCTATGACAGTGTATAAACCGATTAATAAAATCGCAACGGTAGCCGCGGACCTGGCAATAGACCTGGCAAATGATTACCGGTTTACCATACACAACGGCATTAATGACGGCACGTACCGCATACCGTATTACCAGCTTGTCCCGGTGGCGGTTACCATCGACAATATAGAAGAAACCGTTATCCTGGACGGGTTTCATTTACGGGACGAAGTATACCGGAACAGGCTGCCGGATCAGTAATATATGGTATGCCTGGAAAAAAACATTTGCGCTCAGGTCGTACCACCTAAAATTAGTTAGAAATGAGAATGGTATAAAAAAAATATAGACAGAATAAAGGAATTATAGTATGTTATTGGTTATGGGAAATGAAGAATTATCGAATTATATTGTAATTGATCAAGGAATTCGTTTTGGAAAACCTTGTATAAAAGGTACAAGGATAACCGTTGGGGATATTCTTCAATGGTTATCGGAAGGGATACCAGTACAGGAAATATTGGATGATTATCCATTATTAAATGAAATACACATAAAAGCGGCCTTAACTTTTGCGGCAAAACGTGAAGAAATAATTAAAGGCAACCTCTAAAAACCTAATTTTAAAAAAGGCTCCTTGTGAATATTAAACTTCTATAGAAAACATTGTCAATAATAATATAATTCCTTATTTTGTACTGTGGCTCCTGGTTTTCTGGCTTAGGAATCATTTGTTTTATGCTTTTGCCTCCATAAGGTAAACATACCGTGTCAAATTATACGTTAGATTCAAAAGACCTATCTGCATTTCCGCCCTCGCTATACCTATGCTCCGGATGAATATCCCTCCAAAATGATTCATCGCCCCAAATACGTGTTCCACCCTTGCACGTATTCGTGATTTCGCGGTATTGTTCCTTTTCTGTGCTTGTGTCAACGGTCGGTTTCTATAGCCTTTCTCGTGTATCCGGTTCTTTATCTTTTTCGGTATGCATTTTTGCACCTCCTCACCTGTGTAGGCACTGTCCCCGTAAAGCCTTTTGTCCTTTTTTACTTCAATCAAGTTTTTTAATTCCCGGCTGTCATGTACTTCCGCGCTGGTTACACAGTATTTTGTTATTATCTTTGATTTCTTGTCTATCTTGATGTGGTCTTTGTACCCGTAATGCCGCTCCTTGTTTTTGGTCATCCACCGGGCATCCGTGTCTTTTTGTGCCAGTTTGTTCCGGTTTTTCCTGGTTTTCCATTTTTCGGGGATATTGCCTTCTTGTATTTCTTTGTTCTCTTCCCTTGTGTTCCGCTGCCGGGGAACCTCCACAAAGGTGGCGTCCACTATGCTCCCGCTGTGGGTTATTATTTCTTTTTCTTCCATTTGCCTTACAAACCGGTAAAACACCGTATCCAATGCTTCGGCTTCCCGTAATTCTTCCCTAAAGTTCCATATTGTTTTTGCGTCCGGTACCGTATCGCATAGTGCAAGCCCGAGAAATCTTTGAAAGCTTAACCGGTCTTTTATCAGGTATTCGGTCGCGTCATCGGCAATGTTGTAGAGTTTTTGCAATATAAGTATTTTGAACATCATTACATAATCAAAAGGCGGTCGCCCTCCGGGTCCTTTGGCTTCTTTCTTTAATGCCCTGGTAAGTATCCCCCGGAAATTATCCCATTGAATAAACGTATTGAGTTTTTCTAACGGGTCGCCCATCTTACTTAATTCTGCCAACCTGTCATTCTCGTCAAAAAATCCTTTCTGTTTCATATTGCTTATAATATCATATTTTTATATCATTGTGTTAGTTTTTAGAGGTTGCCATAATATTAGTTTATTGCTTTGTCAAGTAAATTTATTACAATATTTTCCGCCATTTCGCATAACGTTCAAGGTTGGCGACGTTTTGCCGGCCCGAATAAGGGCTTGCGAAGCAAGTCCAGGGCTGGCAAAATGTGGTGGAGCAAAATACCACAAAGGGCTGAAAGCCCGACTGGTGTTTTGCGGAACCCGA
>Ga0082212_10000364_pt1 | contig 66426 bp, 52 predicted proteins | sample TergutNt197P3_FD_71548 | JGI IMG/M metagenome (GOLD analysis project Ga0082212, IMG submission 71548) | Neocapritermes taracua P3 segment gut microbial communities from Petit-Saut dam, French Guiana - Nt197 P3 | ecosystem: Host-associated > Arthropoda: Insects > Digestive system > Gut ... | reverse complement strand
TAATAATAAAAAAAATAGAAATAAATAAAATAAAAAAATATTGAGAAAAAAATAACATGAAACATATAACAACAATAGCTGGAGATGGAATAGGAAAAGAAGTAATGGTGGCAGGACTGTCTATATTAGAATCATTAGATTTGAACTATGATTTTATAGAATCTGAAGCAGGTTATAAATGTTTTTTAAAAAATGGAACTACTATTCCTGAAGAAACCATAAAAACTGCAAAAAATAGTTCAGCTACATTATTTGGAGCAATTACATCAACTCCTGGTGAAAAAAGTCCCATTATAACTTTAAGAAAAGAACTTGATGTTTTTGCAAATTTACGTCCTGTGAAATCATTTGAAGGAGTTGAATCTTTATTTAAAAATCTTGATTTTCTAATTGTAAGAGAAAATACTGAAGGATTATATTCCCAAATAGAAACTATTGAAAACTATGAAAACTCTTCAAAAGCAACAGCTACAAGAGTAATAACAAAAAAGGCAAGTGAAAAAATAATCGATTTTGCTTTTAAAAAAGCAATAGAGGAAGATAGAAAAAGAGTAACTTGTGTTCATAAGGCAAATGTACTTAAAAAAACAGATGGAATTTTTAAAGAAACTTTTTATAATATATCTAAAAATTATTCTAAGTCTCATCTAGATATAGCTATCAATGATTATTATGTAGATGCAACAGCTATGTACTTACTTACAAAGCCACAAGAATTTGAAGTTATTGTTACAAGTAATTTATATGGAGACATCCTTTCAGATATTGGTGCTGGACTTATTGGAGGCCTTGGTCTTTCACCTTCAGCTAATATAGGTAATTATAATGGGTTATTTGAGCCAGTCCATGGTTCAGCCCCAGATATTGCAGGACTTGGACAATCAAATCCAGTAGCTATGATACTTTCAATAGCTATGATGTTAGACTTTTTAAATGAAAAGTACTATGGAAATCAGATTAGATTAGCTGTTGAAAATGTTTTAAAAGTAAAAAAAGTAGCTACTCCAGATTTAGGAGGAAATTCAAAGACGGTAGATTTAGCTAATGCTATTAAAGATGAATTAAAAAAGTTGATTTAATGAGTTATTTAAATAAAAAATACGAAATTTTGAAGAATATTACAAATTTAAGACAATAGAATAAAAAAAATTATATAATCAAAAAATTCGTTAAAATTTTTTTATTTTCTTTTTAAAAGTAAAATAGGGCAAATAAGATTAACTTCCATATCATAACATCCATTAATTTGGCTTTGAAGATAAGATTCAAATAATTTCTTAAGTTTATGATGCATTTCTGAAAGCTCACTAACACGATTAGAGATGAGTTCAATCATTAATTCATTAGTTGCATGGACTTTTTCTTCATCAGTAAGAACTGAATCAACAATCTCAAGTCCTTCTTCTTCAAATATTTTAATCCCTTCACTATAGGTAATAAAATTGTACTCTTTATATTTTCTATCTTCAGAAATAGAATCTGAAAAATAAGCTTCATGTAATATAATATATCCATCAGGAGAAATAATACTTTTTAATTTAGCTATTGTCTCTCTTTTATTGCCTAAAATATCTCCAACAGAGCAAAAAAGAACACAATTCCAATTTTTACCATTTTCATCTTTTATAGTATTATTAATATCTTCAATTCTAAATGTGCAAAGATTTTTGACATTATATTCATCAGCTTTCTCCTTTGCAACCTGAATAAATTCTGGAAAAATGTCAACCATAGTAACAGGGATTTTAAATTGTTTTGCCAAAGGAATACCTACTGCTCCCTTTCCAGAAGCTAGGTCTAAAATTTTAAAGTTTTTGAAATTTGAGATGTTTTTATCTAAAATATATGTAATTTCATCAGAAGAAGGACCTAACTCCCATAAATCCTGTAACAAATAAGGTATAAATGAAGTTAATTCTGTGTTTTCTGCAGTAAGTGAAACATTCTGATCTTTTTCTCTTGATTTTTTCATAATACTCATTAAAATTCCATATATTCATATTAATTAAATTATTTTCACTAAAATTTGAATTTTTTAGTTTTAATATAAAAATATTATCATCAAAGAAATATTTATTTTTTATAATATCATATTATAAAAGTTTTATCATTAAATAATCCTCATTGTTTATATAATCAGCTATTTCTCCTATTATATTATATCCCAAACGTTTATAAAACATTGAGCAGGATTATCTTTTTGGACTGAAAGAGAAGTTTGTTGGTATTCACGTTCACGTAGCAAATCAAAAAGATTTTCCATCAACTTACTGCCAATTCCTTCTCCACGATGCTTCGGCAAAACAGAAATCGCTAGTTCAGGTGTTTTATCATCAATATACCCATAGCCTGGAATTATTCTTGTCTAGCCATACCAACTATCTCCATATCTTGCTTTGCCACGACACAACAATCATCAATATCTCCAAAGTCCTTGATATATAGAAAAATTTCTGGCTCAAAAATTACATCATATGTTAATGGTTCTACACCAGAGGGTATAAAAATTGCATGGTATAAAAAATCCTTTAAGAAATGATATTCACAGTCTAAAATTGGGTGATTTCTAAATTACTCATAATTAACAAATGCCATTATTTTGTAATCATTGTTCCAATACCATCAGTAGTGAAAATTTCAAGAAGAAGAGAATGTTTTATTCTACCATCAATAATATGGGCAGATTTTACTCCTCCTTCAATAGCTTTAACACAAGTTTCTATTTTAGGAATCATTCCACCACTTATAACACCTTTTTTAATAAGAGTATCTACTTCATCCACTTTTATTTGTTTTATTAAACTGTTTGGATCATTTGGATCTTTTAAAACACCTGGAACATCTGTAAGTATAATCAATTTTTCAGAATCTAATTCAGCAGCTATTTCACCAGCTACAGTATCAGCATTAAGGTTTAAAGTTTCCCCATCTTCATCAACACCAATAGGGGAAATAACTGGAATATAATCATTTTCAGTAAACATTTGAATAATTTCAGTATTTAAAGAATCAATTTGACCTACTAAACCTAAATCAACAATTTCTTCTTCACCAGTTTCTTCATCAGTAATTTTGTGAGGTGCTTTTTTTGATGCAACGATTAGTTGACTATCTTTTCCAGAAACACCAGAAGCTTTTCCTCCATGAATCCCTATTTTAGAAACTATTTCAGTACTAATCTTTCCAACTAAAACCATAGTTACGATTTCCATAGTCTCTTCATCAGTAACACGAAGCCCTTTTATAAATTTAGGTTCTTTTCCCATTTTATTCATTGAACGAGTAATTTCTGGGCCTCCACCATGAACTACAATAGGTTCCATACCTACATATTTAAGTAAAACTGTATCACGAGCTGTGGAATTCATAGCTCCTTCATCAATCATAGCATGTCCACCATACTTTATCATTATCTTCTTATGATGAAATTTCTTTATATAAGGCAAAGCCTCAATTAAAATATTTACTGTTTCCATATAATCACTTAATAAAATTATAATTACCTAATTATAGACTAAATAACATAAGTTATAATAAATATAAATTTTCTTTAAATATTATATATAATTTATATATAATATTTATTATTAAATTAAATAAACTATCTAATTAATAAAATATTCTTATATAATTATTATATTAAAAAAATATTAAAAAATAATTATTAAATAATATACTAAATATATATCTATCTAATTAATAAAATATTCTTATATAATTATTATATTAAAAAAATATAAAAAAATAATTATTAATATTAATATATTAAATGTATAAACTATTTAATTAATAAAATATTCTTATATAATTACTATATTAAAAAAATATTAAAAAATAATTATTAAATATTAAAATAATAACTATATAAATTATTTAATTAATAAAATACTAAAATATATTGATTGAAGGTTCCCTTTTATTAATATTCTTTTCAACTTTTTTATAATTTTCAAATATATTATTTAAATCATGGATTAATAAATCCGCCATATCTCTTGTAAAATTTTCTTTTATAACAATTCTTAAAACTGCAATATCTTCAGCATTAGGTGGAAGAGTATAAGCTGGAACTAGCCATCCTCTTTCTCTAAGTTCTTTAGATATTTGAAATACTGTAAGATTTTCTCCAGTATCAATACACTCTAATGTATCATCCAACTTAATAGCTAAAATTGGCAAAACTAACTCTTCATCCAATAACTTAAAATAACCACTTTCTTTTAAAGCATCTGCTAAATAAGTAGCTGTTTCCATTAAATTATTCATAATATTTGAATAACCTTTTTTTCCAAGACGTAAGAGGTTGTAGTATTGAGCTATTATCATACTACTTCCTTTTGAAAAGTTGAGATTAAATGTAGGAATTATACCTCCAAGATAGTTAACTTCAAATATTAAATCATCAGAGAGAAATTTTTTGTCTTTAAATATCAGCCAACCTACTCCTGGATAAACAAGACCATATTTATGACCAGAAACGTTTATAGACCTTACATGAGATAATCTAAAGTCCCATTTAAAGTCAGGATTTAAAAATGGAATAACAAAAGCACCACTTGCACCATCAACATGAATTGGAATATCAATCCCTTTTTCTTTTTTAACATTGACAAGAAGGTCATTGATTTCCTGAATTTGATCAATCTGTCCAGTGAAAGTTGTTCCAAGAACAACACCAACAGCTATAGTATTTTCATCAATATTTTCTTTAACCTTTTTAGCAGTTAAAGTGTATTTATCCTCTTCCATTGGAACCATACGAAGTTCAACATCAAAATACTTTGCAAACTTTTCCCATACAACATGGACATCTGCACCCATAACAATATTTGGATTTGAGAAATCTTCACCTTTAGATTTTTTATTTTCTCTCCAAGTCCATTTATGAGCAAGTATTCCAAGCATTATAGCTTCAGAAGATCCAATAGTACTTGTTCCTATAAAATCACAATCTACTGGAGCATTAAAAAGATGTGCTAACATGTTAATTATTCTGTTTTGTATTATCTCAGTTTGAGGATACTCATCATTATCTACAAAATTTTTCCCATTAGTTTGAGAAATCAATGCATCAGCTTCTTCCTCCATCCAAGTAGTTACAAAACTTGCAAGATTTAAATTAGGATTTCCATCAAGATTTAACTCATCATTAATTAATTGATAAGCAGTTTTAGAAGGCATCCCATCTTCTGGAATTTCATACTTAGGAATAGGTTCAGAAACATACCTACTACCATAAATATAATTATTTTTTCCATCTTTTTTCGTTTCATTTAAATTTACCTTATTAGATAGCATTTTGATACACCCCTATTATCATATTATGAATTTAGGTTAAAATATCAGCAAGTAGAATATCCTACGAGTAGCATTTAAGTAGTATATTCTGCATTAATTTTAACATAGTCATAAGTTAAATCACAACCATAAGCTGTTGCAGTTCCATTACCATTTTTTAAATCGATTATTATTTTAATTTCATCATTTTTCATAAGTTTTTCAGCAGTTTTTAGATTATCCGTTCCTTCAAATGCAAGAATTTCACCATCAAGTACTAAATTAACTATTTTTTCCCTAGAACCTAAAGAAATATTGATATTTTCAGGATCCATATAAGCTCCAGAATAACCAATAGCTGCCACAATTCTGCCCCAGTTAGGATCTTCTCCAAAAACTGCAGTTTTAACAAGTGGTGATTTAATAACTGCCTTTGAAACAATTTTAGCATCAAGTTTTGATTTTGCTCCATTGACCTCAACTTCTAAAAATTTGCTTGCACCTTCTCCATCTTTTGCCATTTGTTTAGCTAAATCTTTACAAAGAATATTTAAACCTTCTTGAAAATTATCATCAATATTATCATTATCTAAAATTATTCCATTATTTGATTCCCCATTTGCAAAAAAAAGAACTGTGTCATTAGTACTTTCATCTCCATCGACAATGACCATATTAAAACTATCATTTACCGCTTCTTTTAAAGCAATTTTTAAAGATTTTTGATTTGCAATTGCATCAGTAGCTATAAAACACAACATAGTGGCCATATTTGGAGCTATCATTCCCGTGCCTTTACATATTCCACCAATCCTAATTTTTTTACCAGATATTAATGTAACTTCGACGGAAGATTCTTTGTAAACTGTGTCTGTTGTCATAATAGCTTTTGCAGCATTAATCGAAGCATTTAACGAATTTTCAATATTTTTACTAGCTTCAGTAATAAGTTTTGAAATAATATCCATTGGCATTCTTCTACCAATAACTCCAGTAGAAGCAATAGCTATTTCATTTTTATCGACATTAATCAATTTTGAAACAATCTCAACAGTTTTTTCACAATCCCATACTCCATGATTACCAGTAAAACAATTAGCATTTCCACTATTAGCTACAATAGCAGATATTTTTCCATCTCCAATTATTCTTTTTGTATAATCAACAGGAGCTGCAATAACTTTATTTGAAGTAAAAACCCCTGCAACAGCACTATTTGGAGATAATATTAAAGAAACACCATACTTTCCATCACGAACCCCTGCAACTTTTACATTATTAACAGCACAGATTCCCCCATCAATTTTTTTGATTTTATCTTGAAAATTTTTAGACATATCCTCTTTAGCTATCATTTTATCAACATAATACAAATATAATCTTTTAATTTTTAAATTTTAGACTTTTAAATCGTGAAACATGATTTATAATGATAATAATATATTATTAATAATTATGTCTCTAACCTTTTTTATACTTTTATAAATATTAAAAAAGAAGATAATAAAATTATTAAAATTATAAAAATAACTAAAAAAAATAAAAATAAACAACTTAGCAAAAATAACTAAAAAAAACTAAAAAATCTAAAATTAAACAATTTCCTCACTTAATAGCTAAAAAAACTTAAAAAAACTTATAAAAATACTAAAAAATGAGTCAAATAATCAAAATAAAGTATTATCAATGTCTAAAAAATATGAAAATTAATAATAAAAATTAAAAAAAAGAGTTAACTGATGGAAATAGTTATTTCATAACTTCTAAAAGAGTAGTTATAATAATAGGTTAAGAATTCATTGAACTAGTAATTAGTGGGATTAGTTACTTAATTTTAAAAAGCTTAACCTATTGTTAGAAAGTCAATCTGAAGTTTTATTTGATTTCGTATAAGTTTTACTAGATTTCGTATAACTTTTATTAGCCAAATCTTCTTTAGAATAATAAATTACAGATGTAGAACTATTAGAACTATTAGAACTTTTAGAATTATTGGATATAATAGAACTATTAATGTTTTTAGAACTATTAGAACTATTTAAATCATCGTAATTATCTTGATATGCATTTATACTCATATTATAATTAGGATTGTCTTGGCTTATATTGTGGGTAACATCAATAGTAGTATTGATTGGTTTTTGAATTAATGTTGTATTTAAATCGTCTCCAGACATACCTACAGTAATGCCAATACCAGATCCTAATCCAAATGATATTAACATTATTATTAGAACTATAACTATTTTTCCATCATTGTTTCTAGATCTCATATTTCCCCCAATGAATTTATGAATCATTAAATTATCTAATGAAATTAAATAAAAAGCAAAAATCTATGCTCTTCATAGATTATATGCTTATTATAATTTTTATCTAAATTCGCCAATTAATTTTAACAATCCAAAAATTTCCCTTTTCCTCACTATAAAAATCTTATCCTATTTTGTTTCATTTAAAGTTTGCAAAGTATTAATTTAACCAAATATTAAATTACTAAATAGTACCCCCTTAAATTACTAAATTAGTAAGTTCATTAATGATTGATTAACTATTAATTGATTTTAATAAATTAGTAAGTTCATTAATGATTGATTAACTATTAATTGATTTTAATAAAATCCTAAGTAAAATCTCAAACAAAAATTTACTTATTTTCATTCATTAAGATTCATTTTCTTCCACAAACTTGTGAATTTATAAATTATTTTATAAATCCATTAGTAATTCAATAAACAAACAAATCTGTTTATGAATTAGAGTAAAAAATCACGATTGTGCAGTTGTTCATTGAATCAAAGACAATCAGATTACAAAGTTGACATCAATATTTAAAAAAATATTAAGCAACATGTTGCTTTATAAAAGAACATGTTACTTAACATCAACAATGCAATTCAATTATATATTGTTACCCATATATATACTTTACCGTTTATATGTGTATGTGTGTACACACATGTTCATAAATTTTGAAATTATATAAAATTTCTTAAAAATATTAATTTAAATTTTTTTTATTAAATTAAATTAATAAAATTAAATTTTATTCTTTAAAAAATCAAAGAAAAAATAACTAAGAGTTAAATCTAATTTTTAAATTTTTAATCTAAAATCTATATTAGATAATTATAATAAAATGAAATCCTATTATTTTAAATTGAAATAACTTAAATTTTTATAAAAAATTGATTTTTTAATTAAGTAAAAAGAAATAACTCCTGAAATAAATAGGATAGTTATGATATTTTTATAATATTATTATAATTTTTTATTAAAATTTAATTTTTTTATCTATTTTCTAAATAAAATTAATGTTATAAAAAAGGAACCTAAAAGTATGTATGTAAAATATTATGTAAATGTGTAATTACACACATACACATAAATTAGTTTATATAAGTGAGTGAGTATTTATATAAATTTTATATGTAATTAAGTAAAAAAATAATTATATGAATATTGTCAGAAATAAACCAAAAAGAATATATATAGAATAAAATAATGTAGTTATGTATGGTAAGTAAAGATGATGTTGACCGAATCTGGAAATTGTCAGAAAAGTCAAGAATGAATATATCCCTTCCAAAAGATTTAGCTACCTGGTTAGATGATAATGCATCTGAAAACTGGAGATTGGACAAAGGAGCTAGATCAAAAGAAGTAACAAAAATACTTCTTGAAGCTAAAAAAAGAAGTGAAGAAGAATTATGATTTAATATTCTAAATTCCTTTAATTAATTTATTAATTCAAAATATAGAAATATAATAACTGTTTTTAAGTAAATGTTTCATTTACAGAAACTTTTTCTTGAAGAATTATTAATTCAATATCATTCAAGAAAAATAAAATATCTTGATATACTTCTTGATATATTTCATGCCCTCTTTCAGGATAAGTTTCACAATCCTTCACATTTTGATTATTTTTAAAAAGATTACAAGCTAATTTAAATTCATTTAAAGCTTCTTCAAATTTATCAAGATAATAATAAGCATAGCCTAATTTATAATGATAGAATGGGTCTTTTCCTTTACATTTATCTTTAACTGAAAATAACTGTTCTATTGCATCTTTATAAGAACCAATATTATTATAAGCTCTAGCTAAATGATTAATAACAGCATAATCCCTATCAATTTCAGGAATATCTAAAATAGCGTTTATTATTTTATCAAATTTGTTTTCAAGATGCCATTTATCTAATGTCCTAAGTAGTCTTTTTTTATTCATAGTATACTCCATAACTTTAAAAATTTTGATAGAAAAATTTTATAAAATAAAACTCTCTAAAAATATCCTCCTGCAAGAAAAGTAAGTCTTAAAAACATCAAAACAGAACCCTCATTTAAATTTATAATATTATTAATAGATTCAATCTTATTATCATCAATAAAAACAAAGTATAATCCATCTTCAAAACCCAAAATTGCAGTTTCAATAGCTTCATCAAAATTAACATTATTTGAGTTTTGAATAGACTTTGCTGAAATTTTACCAGTACCTTCTTTATCTTTAATTTCATCATTAGTTAAATATTTCAAAACACTTTCATTTTCTACTTTATCATTAAATTTATTTACTTCTAATTTCACAATCTCAGTAATTAATTCTCTAAGTAACACATCTTCACCATTTGATAATTTTTCACCAATTAATGTATTTTCAAGAAGAATTTTTTTAGTTATAATCGGCCTTTTTTGACCTATTGACTTTACTTGAAGTTTTAAAGATTTCATAATAAAAACACTCAAAATTATAATATATAAATATAATTTTCTTTAAAATTATTTTAATCATCATAGAATTTATGCATTTCTTTCTCACTATATTTAAAAACTTCTTTTGATAAAATATCAAAAATCTTATTAAAAATTATTTCTCTATCTGTTTTATTAAAACCAAAAAGTTTGATGGTTAATGGTTTTTTCTGATTAACATGATAAAGATTAATTATAGTAAATTTATTTGCAACATTTATATCTTTTATTTCAGTAAGATTAATCAGTTTTTGATTTAAAAGCAAATAATTTATTTTCAAAATATTTTTATCAAATTCAATTAAAGAAATCTGTGTAAAGAAAGTTCTGATTGGGTAAAAAAAACCAGAAATAATAACAACTATTAAAAGTATAAATCCATTAGTACCTATATACAGAAATATTAATTCTCTAAAATAATAAGATAAATAAGTGAATATAATAATAAACAATAATGCTAAACTAAAGTCAATATACAGTTTAAACTTTTTTATTTTAAAAATATTTTTATCATTTAACATAACATACCTCTATTAAATATAGTTTAAATTAATAATAAAATTTAGGCTTTGTAGAAAACCTTATTTTTTTACACTTAAAATTTTTAATTTGTAAAATTATTTGCGAAATAGATTCTTAATTTCAAAATAAAGCATTTTTAATAATATAAATTTTTATAATTATATTGAAATTAAAAGGATTTCTACAGAGCCAAAATTTAAAGATTTTCATAAAAAGAATTATCTAGTAGAAATTTGTTTTAAAATTGTAGAATCATCAATTTTATCATCTTCAGATAATAACAAAATTTTTGAAATAATTTCAGCAGTTTTAGGATCATTATCCGCAAAAGGAATAAAAATCCTACCACGGTTTTGTGAATGAACTGGTAAAATAGAAATGTAGCCTCCAGGTTGTTTGTGAACAACACCACTACCTAAATGTAAAGAATAACTAGCAAGGTTTCCTTCAATTATCACATGATTCTTTTTAAGAGAAATATTACCAATACCTAAAAGTCTAACAGTTTCTTTAATAAGGGACTGTCTCATCTCTATAGTTGAATGACTTGCCTCAGGATCAACATCACCAGCATGAGCTACACTTACAACTAGATCAATATCACGCATAGTTTCTGAAAAATCAATCCTATCAACTTTATCAAAAGGAACAGTTTTATAATCTTCAGTATTAATAAATTCTATTGTTTCAATAGTAGGAGATTCAACGTCTGCTGGTGAAAACCAATCAGCTAAAGCAAAAACCTTTGCAATATAACCCCGTTTTCTAAAAATCTTCTTTAAACCTTCTTTATAATCAATAGACCAAGCTTTTGATTTAAAGAGAGATAAAGCAACTTTAGTTTGAATCTGATTACCTGCGTAACGATGCGAAATTGACTTTTCTTTCTCTTCATCAGGAGTTAAAAGATAAACTTCACGGAAAATTTGTTTAAATGGTTGAATCAAAGAATTATCAAATACATATTTTTGATAATCAGATAATAAATTATTATCATAAAGGTCTAAACTATGAGCAATCATTATTTGAGAATCTTCAGGAATATCTACCAATTGACTATCACAAGTTTTCAACTTATTATTATCTTCATAAAAACCAAATAACACATTATTATTAGTTTTAACATTATTTAATTTAACATGGTTTCCTTTAACATCATTTTCTTCAACATTAGCAAGTTTAACTTTAAGAACTAGTTTTTTAAGTAATGGACCTACTACAGGATGTTTCACTAATCCATGTAATTCATTTGAAGAAAAAGAAATACTATTAATCATTGTTTGTTCAAGATCTTCTTTAGTCCTTTTATTTTGATTTTTTAATTCTTTTACAGCTTCTTTTAATTTAACAATGTTTGAATCTTTTCTATGTTTAACAGGAATATTTTTTAATAATTTATCATTTTTAACAGTTTTTAAACCAATTTCTCCTGATGAAGAAATATCCAAACTTATTTCATAATTATCAATTTTAACTGTTTTAGCACGTTTAATAATATCATCTGAGACATTACCTTCCATTATCCACTTGAAATTTATAGGATTAGAAAAACCTGCAGACCTTGAAAGATTATCAATAGCAATACTAGCTGCTAATTTTTCACTTTCTTGTCTTTGAGAACCAAATTGTTTAGACTCTTTTAGAAACTTTTGAATAAAATTATACCTTTTTAAAACAGTTTTTTCTTTAATATTAGACTTTTTTGATAATGGTAACAAGCCTAAAGCTCTTAAATACTCTTTATCCCTATTTTTTGATTCGATTTTAGCTATAACCTCTTTTTCACTTAAGTTCCCTATTAATGCATCAGAAAAGATTTTAGCACGGCGATGACCATTACCCGTTGAAATATACTTAGCACCATCATACAATATTTCCCAATGATTTTTACCTAGTTTACCATAACAATCATTAAACCAATCAACATCAACAGCACCATCAAGGAAATCAGCTATGCTTATTTTAGTATATTTTCCTATTTCACTTTGTTTTTGTTCATCCTTATAATCGCTAGTATGTGCATTTAGCCACCAAGAAGCACTAACAAAACCATCCCATCCTAATGTAAATGAAACAAATTCTAACCATTGAGGAGAATATAAACCTGCCTCAACTAAACGTTCCATAGAAACACCACTTTTTTCATACTGTTTTTTAAATTCTTCAAAGTTGTCTTTATCATTAGGATATAATACTTTTAAAATTTTACTAAAATTATCTTTTTTTGTCTCACTAATGCCATAACCATATCCTCTTGCGAAATTTTCTTTATCAATACCTAAAAGCACTTTAAAGAATCTATCACTACCTTCAATCCTATTAATATGTTGTATTAAGTTTGAAAAAGTTGTTGGACTATCTCCTCGTTTAAGTTCAATTTCAAGAATTCTATCAATTACAGGAATACTCAATTCTTTTAAGAAAGGATATTCTTCCATTATATTAAAAACTTGATTTGCATAATGTTTAGAAGTTATATCACTTAAATAATCAGAAACAAACAACGAATGATAAATATCCTCATTATGTATCATACCTTTTTCATAAGCCATAGCATAAGTTAACAAAGAAGGTAAATATCTAAAATTTTTAGTTATAGAACTTTCATATCTCCATTTATTAAGTTTCCAAAGTTTCAATGTTTGATTCTTGTTTAATTTATTTCTAAAATTTAATCTATTTAGCCAAAGAGAAGCAAATCCCAAATCTTGCCAATATATATTTTCCTCATAAGCACAAGGTATTTGTTTAGTTAATTTGTCTTTAGGAATATTTGCTAAAAGATTTTCATAAGACTTTAAAATCAGTTCTGCACGATTTTCATAAGGATATAATTCATTAAACATCCGCAACAAGAAAGCTAATTGTTGATGGAAATTAAACTCTTTAGAAATATTATTATCAGAAAAATTTCCAGGAATATGATTGTGAACTAATGTTTTCCAAACTTTATCTGCACAAACATCAAGAGAGTTTAATGTATATTCATCAAGAGATACCAATATAAGTTCTAAATCATAAGGTTTTAACTTACTATTTTTAAACCAATCAATCCATTTATCATATAATACAAAATCTTTATATTTTTCCTTAAGATTATTTGGAACATTATATTTTTTTGTTGTTAACCAATCCCCAACTAACCTTGTATATAAAGACCCATTATACATCTCAATTTCATATTCAACATCTTTATATTTTTCAATTAAATTATCTAAAGATTTTAATTCACCCATAACTTCACTAAAAGGAATTGAATACCTAAACCATGGCGATTTATCTTCATCAGATATATTGATACTATTTATATTGTCAACATTCACATTATCTTTATCAATGTCATTTATATCATTAATCACGACATCTTTAGCGATTTTATATTTTTTCCAATAAGGAGTGACTATTTTTGGAGTTATAGATTTAGTTAACTTATCTGGATCATATATACCAAATCCATTTTCTAAAGAATATACTTCTCCAGTTTTTCCCTCTAAAATATTCAATAAATTTTTCTCTTTTAATGTAATTCGCTTCTTTTCTCTAAGCTCATCAATAACAACATTTATTTCATCAGAAAACAAAGATTCATCTTTAAGTAATAAAAGTATATCTAGCCCTGCAGTTCTTTCTTCTGTAGTAGAACATTTAACCAATCTTTTAGCTGAATTTAAAAAATTTTCATCATTTTGGGTAGCTAAAAGCTTTAACAACCCTTTTCTTAAAGTTGCAGATTTTCTCTTTAGAAGTTTTTCTATATTTAAAATTTCAGTATTGTCTAGAGATTTAACTCTATTAAGTGCTCTCATTGCAATATCTCGAACATTCTCACTTCTATCAGCTAATGCATCTATTGTAAATCTTTTTTGTTTAAAAGTTAATTCTTTCTTTTTAATAGGTTCATTTTGATAAACCCATCTAGGTTCATCTAAATAAGAAGATATGAATATATTCCTTTCATCAGCATTCATATCATCAAAATATTCAATTAAATCTTCATAATCTTTGAAAATATCACTAAAACTTAATAATTTATCCATTGCCTCATATTTGTCAATTGATAGATTAAACCATGAAAAAACAACGTTTTCTATTTTTGATTTCTTATTAGTTATTTTAAATAACTCTAAAATCATATTTTTTAAATTTTTAACATCTTTTTTATTATAAAAAACACCTAAATCTCCAATTTTTTCAAAAATATCATTATCAACATATTTTGGTAGTTTAATTCCACGAAGAGCTAAGTATGCTAAAGTAATATTATTAGAAATTAAATAGTCTTTAATTTTATCATTAAAATCAATTTGAGTTTCGTTAATAAAATATAAAGTTACCATTTTTATACGATTATCATCTTTTTGAAGTAAATCCTCAATAATTTTTGATGTTTTTTCAATATCATTAACACCTACTGCCCATAAAGCCATATAAATTTCAAAAACATCTTTTATATTGAGTAATTTGTTAATACCTTTATCCGTTCCATTAATAATTTCCTCATCATTTAGATATTTAACTGCAAGTTCAAACCCTTTTAAAACTGTTTTTTTGCGAGGTTCAATAAAATCTAGTCCTGTCCAGACATTAAAAGCTCTAACAACAGAACTAAAACGAACAAGATTATTTTTTAAAATAACAGTTAGTATATATTTAAGATTATTCGGATGTGCCTCATCTAAAACTTCAAGAATAGTTTGTCTTAATCCTTCTTGTCTTTGAGCAGAAAGAAGTAAATCCTTTATAGCTTTTCTTGATTCATCCCTATCTAAAAGTAACAATGCTTTAATAATAGAAGAATCAATTTTTCCTTCATCTGATCTTCCATAAACTATATCTAACATTAGCTGATAAAGATTTTCATTTCCATTTTTAGCAACTTCACAAGAAAATAAAAAACAAAAATTTCTAGAATAATAACCTATAGCATAAGCATATTTAACATAATCAAAAATATCAAAATCATAAACTAAACTATAAAGTAAATCTTTTATAAAGTTTATTTTAGTTTGTAAAAGTAATAACTTATTATTTGGTGCTCTAAAAGACCTCCTAAAATAATACTCCTGATAGATACAATCTTGTTTAAGATTCCATGCATGTCTCACTAATTCAGCATAATCACCAAAAATTTCCTCTAGAATTTTAAAAGATTCACCTTCCCAAGAAAAATCAATCCCATAATATTTAATTAAATCTACATAATCAAAATCATAATCAAATAGATCGATTAAAACTTTTAGTTTCACATCATCTTTATATTTCTCTTTAAGTTTATTTGTCCTTTCAAAGCCAAACTCGCAAATCTTATGTTCACTTAAAAAATCATTAACTTCCATAAAAGCACCATTTAATATAATATAAATTAATATAAATTATACTATTAATAAAAAATCTATAATTAACCCTTTTTCTCCGAAATATAAAGTTTAAGATAATTATTTAATATATTCCATATATTTATTTTATGATTATTAGAATATAATAAATTCACCATTTAATATCTTATTACTACAGCTCCCATGTATATTTAACATTATATTGAAAAATTTAATTTTTAATCTAACTCAACTCTTGAGAATAATTCTCTAATTAAATCATCATCTTCACAGGCATAATGAAAACTTATGGCAAAATCTTTAAGGAGTTCCAAATCTTGAGAATATGCACAAAACATACTAGATTCAGAATCAAAACCAATTACATCAGCAAGTTCCGGTTTTTTCTCCTTTAAAAATATTTTAGCTAATGATTCCCAATCATATCCCCCTCCTTCAAAACCTTCATCTTGTCTTGTTTCAAATAATTCATTTTTATAAGAACCAACATCCAAAAGAAGAGAATTCCCAGTTTCATAACTAACAACTATAAAAGGTGCAATATCATCTGCAAAACTCATAATACTTATCTCCTAAAGAAATTTTCATTATATATATTTTATACTGTATTTAATAGTTTATATATACTTAATCATATATAAACATAATAACTAAAAGTAAAAAACTCATAACCCTCCTAAAAAATGAAATAAACCTTGAAAAAAGAAAAAAAAGAATAAAAAAACAAAAGCATGAAAATTAAAAAAGGAAATAGACTTGAAAAAAAAGGAAAAAGAAGAATAAAAGAATAAAAAAAAGAATAAAAGAATAAAAAAATAATAAAAATAATTTAAAGAATAAAAAAAAGAATAAAAGATACATTCTTGAATTTCATTTTAATTATTATTCATAATAATCATTATTATTAAATATTATTAAATATTATCATTAATTATTAATATATAATCATATTATAATAAATTAAGAAATTACTGCATATATAGCTGCTAAAATTACAATTATAAAACTGTATTCCCAGTATCCTAAAATAGTCATAAAGTAAACAACAGCAAACACTAATAAAAATATTCCGATTAATTTTGCTTTTTTATTAAGCAGCAAGTTTAAAACAGTCCTATAGAATTCTGAAGGAATAAAATAAGCATAAAGACCATTAGCCATCTCAAAAACAACAAGAGATAAAGGATTATTAATTTTAATCTCATCAGATAATTGAGCTCGTTCTCCTGCTTGTCTCCGACTTTTTCCAATTCCTGCTCTGATTTTAGCACCATTATTAAGGATATACCATGCAGTATCAAGACCTGCCCTAATAGCTAAATCTTTACTTGGAAATCTCGCAATAAGATCATCCCCACCTTCCCTATATCCTTCAATTTTTCCATCACATTCGTTTTCCATGAAGTTTTTAACACCATTCATCAATTCTACTAATTTATCTCTTCCATAGTCATCAATAAATTTAGTAGAGTCAATTACATCAATGAATAAATAATTTTGAAGTTCTGGTGTAGTTGGAGTAGAACTTATAAAATTAGAATCAAATGTAAGAGCATATTCTCCACCAAGTTTTGTAAACCCAATACCTGATACATCTCCAACATCCTTACTAAGATTAATAGAGCGTTCAATAGCAGCAGCACCAGTCATTCCCACAGCTGCACGAACATTAATGTCGTTGTCAAGACCAATCCCGACAATTTTAATAGCTACTCTAATAGCATCATTTTTCGAAAGCAATTTTGAAACAATCTCAGTTGAACTTTGTTCAATAATCTCCCCATTTTCTTCCATGATAATTTGAGAGAATTGGTTGATAATTTGACTTGATTTAGAAAGTTCTACATATAAATAGCGATCACTACCCATTATAATATTACTTACTAGAGCATATTCCTCTATTTTATTTTCAGCAGGTTTTAACTCATAGAAATGATGATTTTCAGGAATATTTTCTTGACCAACATCACGCAAAAGGTTGAAAAAGATAGTATCAGTAGTAATTTCAGCTCTATCAATCTCCATAAGCATGGTTTGAGTATAATTAAACATTTCAACATACTCAGTTTCTAAAAGAGTTGTTGGATAATACTTAGTACCAATACTTATTATTTCATGTTTAGTTAAAAATTTAAATAAAGCCCTAGTTAATCGATGCCCAGCCATTAGAGTCCTCCTCTACCACAATTATTGTTAATACATTGAAAACTTTGATAAAATATCATTATTCATTTCTATCATTATTAATTTTTTTATCATTATTCTCTTTTTTATCTTTTTTATAAGGTTTAACTTTTTTATCATACTTTTCTTTTTTATTGTCATTTTCGTTCTTTTCTAAGAATGTTTCAAAATCACCAGATTTTTCTAACATTACATCTGGTTTAACAGCCACAAAAGGGAATTTCCATGATCCTATTCTACCTGCGATAGTACTTGCAATATTTCTGGAGTTTTTCTTAATGAAAACTTCATCATGAGTATTGATTTTAATTTCTACATTGAAAGGAGCTTTTTCCTCAACTTCATCAGAATATAATATATTTAATTCAAAAGTCCCAGGTTTCATGAAAAGATCATTCCTAACAGCTATAAGTGGACGCTTAGTTAATCTTAGCCTATCAGCTATAGTAACCGAAATATTGCCTGCACTCTTTACAGCTTCTTTATAATCCTTAGGATGAACTAAAACAAATATAACATATGGCGCTGAGGTTTCAATATTTTCAACCATACCCATAACCTTATCAAACATAGGTATTTTTAAAAATAAAGATTCTAATTTGTCTCCAACACCATCGTGCTGAGATTTATCCAGCCTAATAATGGATTCTTTAGCTATATTAAGTGGACTGAATTCAATTCCTTCTTTACCATTGTAAATTTCCCACCGTTTGTGTTCAATAGCCATTAAAACGTCTTCAGAAATATGTTGAAGAATGTTTTTATCTTTTTTTGGTTTTTTAGCTTCCCCAATAACTATTTCATCACCATTAAAAGAAAAGGGGATTCTTCTACTTTGAATATCTTTAAACTCATCATTAAAATCTCTAAAGAGATCATTTGAAAGAATTTTAGCATTTTCTTCTTCAGCTAAGTCTAAAATAAAATGGTCTGCATTATTTCCCGCAGGGACTTCTTCAATAGCTTCTTCTTCAACAAGACGAGCATATTTCTTTTTATCATCAATCCCATGCTTAAGTGAAGCATCAGATATAATGACAAAATCATCCCCCCTATTTTCTAAAGCTTTTACTGCAGAAAGAATATTACTTAATTTAGGGTTAGAATCATCTTTTTTTCCAAAATGTGCTACATTAGATGCATCTATGACAACTTTCAAACTACTCACCAGTTAAATTAATGATTTTTAAAAATTGAATTAATAAAATTCGAAGCTATAAAAAGTTATAGATTAGTAATTTAATATAATTTATAAGATTTATATGTTATAATTATTAAAATTTATATATTTATTATAATTTATTAAAACTATATATTTACTATAATTATTAAAATATTATATATTTACTATAATTATTAAAATTTATTTCAATAAATCATTTTCAATAGAATTAATTTTCTATAATTATATCATAATAATAATAAGAGTTAAACACATATTTAAATTTTACTACACAATTAGTTAAAAAATAAACAGTAAAGTAGTTAATAATGATTAATTTAATAAAATAAATAAAAAAAGATAATAAATTTAAATAAAAAATTATATGCTCTCTATAAAGAAAAAAACAAAAATAAATTAAATAAAAAATAATAAAATAAAAATAATAATAAATTATAAATAAATTAAATAAAAAATAATAAAATAAAAATAATAATAAATTATAAATAAATTAAAATAATTAAATCCTATCAAACTTTCCTAAAAGTGATTTATCACCATTAACCCTATTTAAAACAGCTTCAATAGAATTATCAGATATAAAATAAGTATTATAAGAGTTAACATTCTTTCCACGAAGCTTTATAGATGAAATAGATCCTGCATAAATAAACAGAGTATTTTCCATCTTCCAAATATGAGGAACATGTTTATGACCACAAAGAACCATAGCAATATTATGATTAATTACAGATTGGAGAATATCTCCAGCATCAGATAATACATTTCTTTCTCTTCCGGTTTTAGGAACTGGGATTACATGATGATGCATAGCTACAATAGAACAGCCTGATTCTTTTAAGCATTTATCAAATTCTTGCTCCATCCAAATTTGTTGAGGCCTGCCAATATGTCCATTATTCAAATCAGGTACACTACTATCAAGTCCAATAACATTTAATTCATCAAATCCTCGCAAAGTCCAGCTACGTTTACCTATTAAGTCTTCAAATACTTCATAACCAACGTGACGAGCATCATGATTACCTGGGACTGCAAAAAGGGGAGCTTCAAATACCTCAAAATACTCTATAGCTTTTTGAAATTCAGAATAATATCCATTATTTGTAATATCTCCTGTAAGTAATATCAAATCTGGATTTAAATCATTAATTTGCTCAGCAGCTTTAAAAAAAGTATCATCTTCAAAAGTAGAATTACTTATGTGTAAATCAGAAATATGCGCTATGACAGTCATATAAATCAAATTTTAGGATTTATTAATTTAATTTCAAAATAGCTTCAGCTAAATCTCCATTAGTAGATATAAGTGCTTCTTCAGCATCAGTTTTATTGACTCCTGTTTGATTTGCAACCATCTCAATATCTTCATCAGGAATTTCAATTTTAGAATCTATTTCTACTTCAATTGCATTTCCAGTTATTTGATAGGTTTCCTGCCCCATAACATTCATCAGATTTACATCAGCCTCAGAGATAATTAGTTCTTTATCTTCAAAACGAATAATTACCTCTTTAACTCCAGGAAGGTCTTTCATGTCCATTCCCATTTTTTTCATCTGTCTTTCCATTTGCTTCATTTGTTTAGGATTCATACCAGGTATCATAATAATTCCTCTTATATAAACATAGTAATAAATTTACATAATATAACTTATTAATTTATAATGATTATTTACATAAAAAATATTTAAATGCATTTAAATAAAAATAATCATTTAAATTATAAAATTCTTATAAACTATTATTTAATAATAATCATATAAATAATTTATAATATTTATAATTATTGAATTATTAATATATTAAATTAATCTTCTTCTAATCCTTTAAATTCAATATTTTTATCTTTATCAATAACAATAACCATATATTGCCCTCTGAAATAATCAGGTTTACATAATAATATAAGTTCTATTGAAGTAGAAAAATTTTCATTAAAATCAATAGAAACAGATTCAATATATAAACTATCTAAAAAATCGTTGTCTGAAATAGGAAGATATATTTTAAATCCATCATCCAGCATATAACACTCCTCATCTACACATTCTAAAAGATAAGCAGAGCTGACAATATTTTCAGCCAATTCAATAATAGAATTTTTAAGTAAAACATCCTCTATTTTATTTTTATTATTTTCAATCCAATTAATTTCATTATCAATAAAACCCAAAGAATTTTTTAGATATTTTTCATTATCTTCTGATTTTCCATTAATATTTGGAAAATTAATAAACAAATCAGCTTCTTTTTTGCAAATATAAATTTTAACTTCAAATGAAGAATAATTACTACTAAAAAAATCATTAAAAGTTGGCAAAATTATCACCGTATAAAAAATTTAAGATTAGTTAACTATAAACTAATAATAAATAATTATTAAATATAATATCATATATGTCAATAAATAGTAAAAACTAAATAAATAATTATTGATTAAAAAAACATATATCATAATATTATATTTTTAACATAATATAAGAATTTCTTAATGTTAATTAGATATGAATTATAAATAATATATATATATATATATATATATATATATATATCATTGATTAATATACGAACTTCAGGGTATTTTATAATCTATGAATTACAAATATTATATAAAAATGTCAATTGAATTTAAAAGAGTATAAAGAAGTTAATATGACTTGTAATGATAATTAGCTAATATTTTAAAAAAAAGATGATAAAATGAAACCTGTAACTATTTCAGTGAATGATATTAATAATAAAAAGAAAACAAGAATAAAATATTGGCCATTACACAGAAGGTTCCTGTTTTCACAAGCAATTGCTATACTGTGGATGATAGGGTCTATCATCATTTCTTTTGGATGGATTGTTCAAGTGGGTGATGATATTACTTTCCCTCTTGCAATTATTTTTATATCAGGAGTTGCTTTCTTACCTGGGTATACCAATGCTTTTTATATAATTAGTTTACTTATAGATCGGCAAAAGCCTTTCAAAGAAGAATATCCAACAGATGGTGTATCCATTCTTATAGCGGCATATAACGAAGAAGAAGATATTTATAAAACATTAGAACATATCAACAATCAAGATTACGATGGAAAAATAAAAGTTTATGTTTGTAACAATAACTCAACAGATAACACAATACATGAAGTAGAACGAGCCAAAGAAAATCTAAACCTTAATTTAGAACTTTTGTTTGAAGAAAAAAAAGGAAAGTTTCATGCTTTAAATACTGGTTTAGAACATGTGAAAACTCCATTTGTTATTACACTAGATGCAGATACAATCATTCATCCATCAGCAGTAAGATTCCTTGTAGCTAGATTTAAAACAGACGAAAAAAGAGCTGGTGCTGTAGCTGGATCTATGATGGTAAACAACCCAGAAGATAGTAGAATGGCGAGCATACAATATTTTGATTATGCTATGTCCATTGCTGCAGCTAAAAGACTTCAAGGCATGTATCAAGAAACTCTTGTGGCTCAAGGAGCATTTAGCTTATATAAAACTGATTTAGTAAAAGAAATTGGTGGTTGGCCTGATGCTATTGGAGAAGATATTGTAATAACTTGGAAAATAATGCAAAAAGGATACAGAGTTTATTTTGAACCATTAGCTGTTGCATTTACTGATGTTCCAATGACTTTGAAAAACTTTATAAAACAAAGATCAAGATGGGCTAGAGGGATGATTGAAGGATTACAAGCAGTAAAACCATGGAATCAGACAAATTTATATTCAAAAATCCTAACAGGTTTTGATTTATTTGTACCAGTAGTTGATATTTCAGTGACTTTCTTTTGGATTCCGGGCCTAGTATATGCTATATTATTTAGTGACTACCTTGTAGCAGGCCCATTAACCCTTTTAGTTCTACCAATTGTAGCTTTCACGAATATATATTTATACTGGTTCCAAAAATCATATACCTTTAAAATATTGGATATGAAAACAGAAGGGAGTTTCCTATCATTTATATTGTTTATTTTCACTTATCAACTTATATCCTCCCCTACATCAATATTAGGATACATCCAAGGCCTATTAAATTTACGAAGAGTGTGGAAGTAGAAAACACTTTTTAAAAAAAAAAGTGATTCAATTTTATCTTCATGATTTTTCAATTTTATTTTTTATTTATTCAATTGAATTATTATTTTTATTATTATCTTATTTAATAAAAGTATCCAATAGCATTAAATGTTTCCTTTCCTTGTTTTGATTGCTTGACCATTGTTAAAGTCCATAATTTCATTGTGATTTAATAAAGCTTTTCCAAAAGCTAAAAGGTCATCCTCTTCATTAACAATTAAAACTTCATCTTTCGACCGAATATTTGTATCGCAATCTACTACAAACTTAGAAAATACACTTTTACCTTCACGAGCAAAAGGTTCTGAATCTTTATTTACAACAACCCTATTTTCAGGAAAATCTTTAAAACTATGAAGCCTTATTGCACCTTCTTTAGCTAAAACAAAAAAAGAATCAGAAGCTCTCATATTAGCAATAAGATTTCCATTTGAATAAACATGCCTAATTTTTCCAGTTTTCTTACTTTTTTCAATAGTAAGATCTCCTTTAAATAAAATTTCACCTACACCATTACCAAATTGATAGTCAGCTATCGCTTTAATCTTTCGCTCATCATCTTTTTTAAATTTAACTTCATTTGAGTTAGGATGGATATTATATAATCCAATGTTTAATTTTTCAACAACTTTAGAACTTATTAATGTTTGATTATAATATTCAATAAATTCAGATATAAAATTTTCAATAAATTCTATTGAATCAACATCACTTAATTTAGGAGCTTCATTTTGAGATAATGGATATACTTCATCAATATCAAGAGGAATTAAACAAAATGGAATATCTAAAACCATGAAATCAGTATCTTCTAAATCCAAATCTCTTTCACTACCATAAGTATAAAATTCTCCAAATTTTGATTTATTAACATATTTAGAATATGGTTTTCTATAACTTGGTAAAATTACTAAATCTCTCTTTTTATCCATATCTCGTAATTTATCTAAATGTCTTGTAACTTCAGATCTTTTTAAAGATTCTGATCCTGTAAAAAAGAATGCTGATTTCTTAATTCTAGGATCATAAATTTCTAAATCCTCACTATAATTACCAAGTTGGCGATAAGCATCTAAAAGCATTGGATGAACCCTACATCTTTCTTCTACAAGTTCCATTAAGCTACCTTCAGCTATTGCCTGCCTGATAACTCTTAACTCTGCAAAGCTCACATTTAAATTATGTTCAGCTATTAACTTAGTTCTTTCATCTTTAGTCATTTTTCGAAGATTATCAGGAGTATACTTACAGCAAATTTCACAAGAACAAGGCATTTCTTGTAAATTTTCAAGTTTATATGTTCCTCGAGTAGTTAAAAATCTATCATCTTCTGCATATAATATATAAGCTGCAGAATCAAATAAATCACATCCCATAGCTACAGCTAATGCAAAAATCATAGGATGGCCTGCGCCCATAAGATGGCGAGGTACTGAATCTGGTAGATGAGAAACTGATGCCATAACAACATCAACTAAATCACGATATTTATAATTTTCCATTAAAGGAACCACAGCACCAATAGGATATAAATCGGCATTTAACTTTGAAAGTTCATCTGCACAGTAAGATCTAAGGTGTGGATAAGTTGAACCTTGAACAACAGAATTCAGTAACATTTCCATATTCTTAGATTCTTTATATTCTACTGCTTCTTTAGCTCTCTTTAGAGTTATAGCTAAATCTTCTTCGGTTTTTTCTGTGGTTTCATAAGGAGCAGTTGGAATATCAAGAGATGTACCAATATCAGTTTTAATAGATTCTTGAAATTCAATTACTTCTTTATTGGTTATATCCACATCACCATAAACTGAAAGCTGAAATGAACCAGAATCTGTCATAACTGGACCATCAAAATTGATTAATTTGTGAATCCCTTCATTTAAAGCTTTTTCTTTTAATTCTTCATCTTTATAAACAAGGTAAGCATTGGTAATTACTATCTCAGCACCATGTTTTTTCACATCAATTTTTTGTTTTTTAGGATGAATAACAGGCATTAAAGCAGGAGTTTTAACAGTTCCATGTTTGGTTTTAAGTATACCAAATCTCCCCCTATTATCTTTATGTTTTATTTCAAAAATGACAATTCCTCCAATATCATATATTTCATAATTTTTCCTATATACTTTAAAAAATATATATGTATATCATATTATTTTTCCATATTTACAGTTAATTCAATACTATATTATTTTTCTATAAATATTTATTATATATTTAATTAGTTCTAATTACAGGATTTCATATTTTATTTTCGTGACTTTAATAAATGGTTCTTTTTTACTGTATTATGTGAATAATGATTAATAAAAATTTAACAATAATATAAAACAAATATTGATATTATCTTTTTATATTAATAAATATATTAAATTATAATTAATTTTTTCTAATTAATCTAAAATAGTTAAAATTATAATTAATAAATTTATTTTTTAAAAATTTTATATAAAATTTATTATAAATATATTACTTTAAAAATTTTATATAAAAATAATACTGTAATTAAAATTATAATTTAATTTTTGTTATAATAAAAACAAAAAACTATATTATTTAATTCACATCTCCTACTAGTTAGATAATGATATTTTTCTTAAAGATATATAAATATTGTTGAAACCACTTGGAAAAAATTAAGTTTAATCAAAAAATTGAGCTTAAATACTAAAATTGCTTTGAAATAGTAATATTTATGAAATACAAAAAAATTGTCATGAAAAATATTTAATTTAAAAATAAACTAATAATAAACTAATTAATCAAATAATTAGTAAACTATTAATAAACTAATTATAACTAATTATAAACTAAATAAACTATATATAAATTAATGATTATAGTAAAAATAATATATAATAAGTAATTTATAGTTCAATTTCATTATTAATAATACTTAACATTCTTTTATTCATTTCGATTATTCTGTCTTTAGAATTAAATTCTGTGTTTGGTTTATTATACCAATATTTTTGAGGTTCTATAATATAATAAGCTTCTTTAGATTGTAAATCAGGAATATTAATTTTATTAAAGTTTCTAATTATTCTTCTTTTTAATTTCGCATCAGATATATCTTCACAGAAAAAAGTTGGTGTTTGAGCAGCTGAAGAAATTCGAGATATATGTCTTGATTGATTTCTTTCTATAGCTCTTTTTTCTAAAATTATTTTAGCTGTGAAATTTAAATTTGGGTCTCTGAAAGGTATTCCTGCATCAGATAAAGCAATAGTTCGCTCATCCATGATAGGAATATTTTTTGAAATGTTTTCAATAGAAAGTGAAGATATAGTGCCTCCAGATTTTCTACCAAAGATAGGTCCCTCACCAATATAAAAACCTGCTTCAACAAAAGCAAAACGAACTCCCGCAGCTAAAGTATAGGTAGCTATTATTCCATTATCCTTAATAACTCTTTTTAACTCCTTAAAAAATTCAACAGTACAAAGTTCAGGAGCCATTGCAGGAGAATAAGGATCTAAAAATATTGCATCATAGCTATTATCTTTTAGCTTTTTAACAGTGCTTCTAGCATCTTCACAAAAGATATTAATATTGATATTTTCAGGAACTTCTGTTTTTTCAAGATTTAATTTAGCAAAATCTTCTTCAATTAGTTTAGATTCAATAGCTTTTTTAACAATATCCTGACTTTCAATAGGTGATGGAATGAAAAGACCCATAGCTAAAGTTTCAATAGAAATTTCAGCCATATCAATATAAAGAGAAGATTTTTCACCACTATTTTCTAAAAATTCTTGGGCAATAGCAGATGAATTATAACCAATACCACTACAGATGTCAAGAATAGCAATATCATTTTCATATATAAAATCATTAGGATTATTTATATTGTTATTTTGAATGTAACTATCTCTAAATGGTTTGACAAATTTTTCAAATGATTCTGTGATAGCTCCATTTGAATTATGCATAGTTTCTATTTTACCATTGAAATTTGGAGAGTTTAAAGTATAAGAACCATCTTCTGTTTTGATTATATAATCAAAAATTATTTTAGAAAGTTCTTCTCGATAGTTACTGCTATTATTTTCTCTTTCTTTTGTAAAATAGCAGTTTATTGACTTATAAAGATCTTCAATATGATTTAATTTTGAAAAATCCAAAGAATTGTTCATGATATCTATTATTATTATAAAAATTTAGATCCACATTTATGTACAAATTAATATTTAAATCAAAATAAAATAAATTTCAAAAATAAAATATGAAAAAATAATTTAAACAATTTTGTATGATTAACAAATTAAATGGAACTTTATTAATTAATAACTTTTATAAATTATATAGTTAATTACCAAATATTTGCAACTTTATTTATATATAAAAAGTTGCAAACTTTAAGTAATATACTATAATATAAATAAATTAAAAGATTAATTCTAATAATGTTTAATAAATTATAATAAAATAAATTAAAAGATTAATTCTAATAACTTTTATAAACTATAATAAAATAAATTAAAAGATTAATTCTAATAACTTTTATAAATTATAATAAAATAAATTATATGATTATCAATTAACTTATTCAACAGTTACACATTTAGCTAAATTTTTAGGTTGATCAGGATTCAAACCTCTAGCTAAACTGATGTGGAAAGCTAATAGCTGTAATGGAATTATATAAGTCAATGGAGAAATAATAGAATCAATATTTTCATCCATATAAATCACATCAGCAACTTCCTTTCCTAAAACTTTATCTGCACTAGAAGCAACAGCTATTACAGCTGCACCACGAGATTCAACTTCTCTTAAATTACTTAACGATTTATGATAATCTTCATCTTCTGGGATAATAACTACTACAGGGACCCCAACATCAATTAATGCAAGAGGACCATGTTTTAATTCTCCAGCTGCATAACCTTCAGCATGAATATAACTAATTTCTTTTAACTTTAAAGAACCTTCTAGTGCTGTAGGATAGGATAAACCTCTTCCTAAAAAGAAGAAGTTTGGAGCATCTTTATATTTTTCAGCTATCTCTATAATTTGCTCTTCTTTAGGTAAAATTCCTTTAACAAATTCTTCAAGATTTTCTAAGCTATTCATTATTCTATTAAATACTTCAATTCCTTCTTTTTTGTTTTTATCTTTAGCTAAGTAAGCTGTAAATAAATAGATAGAAATTAACTGACTAATATAAGATTTAGTAGCTGCAACCCCAATTTCTGGACCTGCTAAAGTATAGATATTATAATCTGACTCATAAGAAATAGTACTACCTAAAACATTAACAATGCTTAAAGTTTTAGAATTACCTTTAGCTAATCTTAAAGCTTTAATAGTATCAGCTGTTTCACCTGATTGTGAAAGGAAAATAGTGAGAGTATTTTTAGTTAAAGTTTTAACAGAATGCCTAAATTCTGAAGCAAGTAAGACTTCAGTAGGTATGCCAATTAAATCTTCAATTAAGTATTTTCCAACAAGAGAAGCATGATATGAAGTTCCACAAGCTACAAAGCAAATCCTATCAATTTCTCCAATTTGGGATACTACTTTCTCAACTTCAACTTTTTCTTTTAAAGTTTCTTTAACTGTTTTTGGCTCTTCATTAATTTCTTTAATAGTAAAATAGTCATAACCTTCTTTTTCAGCCATATCTTCTGTCCAGTCAGTAACTTCAATCTCTTTTTCTATCACGTTTCCATCTAAATCTTCAATAAAATAACCATTTTTATTTAAAACAACTATATCATAATCATCAACATGGATAATGTTTCTTGTATGTTTCAAAATAGCTGGAATATCTGAAGCTAGGAAATATTCCTCTTCTCCAACACCAATTATTAAAGGACTATTATTACGAGCAGCAACAATTTGATTAGGGTTTGATTTAGAGATAGCTGCAATGGCATAAGAACCTTTAATTATTTTTAAGCTTTCTTTCATAGCTTCTTCAAGAGTTTTCCCTTCTTTCATGAATTTTTCAAGTAAATGAGGAATTACTTCTGTGTCAGTATCTGATTTAAAAACTTGCCCCTCTTTTTCAAGAGATATTTTAATATGACCATAGTTTTCAATGATTCCATTGTGAACCACAGCTATATTTCCGTCATCATCAAGGTGAGGATGTGCATTGACTTTATTTGGAACTCCATGAGTAGCCCATCTAACATGCCCAATTCCAGTAGAACCGGGTAAATCAGACATGCGTAATTTTTTATCTAAGTCTTCTACTTTACCAGCATCTTTTATAACATGGATCCCCTCGTCATCAACAGTAGCTATACCTACTGAATCATATCCTCTGTATTCAAGCTTTCCAGTGGCTTCTACAAGCATTGGTGCTGCCTTTTTATCTTTTAATATACATCCAACTATTCCACACATAGTTTAACCTTGAGTTTATTTATAAAAATAAATCTATTTTTACATTTTAGTTTAAATTTTCTTATTTTTAATATAATATTCTTAATAAATTTAAGTTTAATATAATTTTATTAAATATTCATAAAATTAGAAAGTTACCTTAATTAAGATAAACTTGAAATAAAAATAACAATACTAATTAAATTATCAATATAATAATATATTCAATGTAATATTTATAATTAATCTTTTTTAATGATAAATATTTATAAAAATATAGAAAAAAATAATATTAATTTATAAAAAAATATAGAAAAAAATATTAGTAATTATAAAAAAATAACAACAAAATAATCATATTAATATACATTAAAAAATATAAATAAATCTTATTATTATAAAAATTATGTAATAAATTTAAAATATTAATAATATTCTTTAAAATTTTGAATACAAAAAACAATTTAATATGAGAGATAATATGTGTGATTCTGAAAAACTAATCTATGCTGGAAAAGCAAAAGATGTTTATGAAACTGAAAAAGAAAATGAAGTTATTGTTGCCTTTAGAGATGATATTACTGCAGGAGATGGAGAAAAAAAAGACAATCTCCAAGGAAAAGGCCATTGCAATTCATTAATATCCTCAAAATTATTTGAAGTTTTAGAAGAAAATAAAATAGACACCCAATACATAAAACTAATCAAAAGCGGAGTTATGCTTTCTAAAAAATTGAAAATGATTCCTCTTGAAGTTATAGCTAGAAATATAGCTACTGGAAGCCTTCTTAAAAGATTCCCTTTTGAAAAAAATCAAGGACTAAATCCTCCAATTATCCAAATGGATTATAAAAATGATGAATTTCATGATCCTATGTTAAATGATGAAATTACAATAGCTTTAAAAATAGCTACTCAAGAAGACCTTGACAATATTAGAAAAATCACACTAAAAATAAATGAAGTATTGAGAGAATTTTTAAAAGAAAAAGGAATACTTCTTGTAGACTTTAAACTTGAATTTGGAAAAGACAAAGAGGGGAATATATTTCTTGGAGATGAAATAAGTCCAGACACATGTAGATTTTGGGATATAAATACTCTTGAAACTTTAGATAAAGATTCCTTTAGACAAGGTCAAGAAAATGTTATGGATATCTATGAAAAAGTTTGCGCTATGATTGTAAGTGAAAAAGATATTGAAAAATGGGGAATTTAACTTATATTATTAATTTTTATATAGTTTAATTAAATATTATAAAATATATTAAAATATTATAAAAAAAACTACTAAAAAATATATTAAAAAATTATATAAATATAATAAAAAAAACTACTAAAAAATATATTAAAAAATTATATAAATATAATAAAAAAAACTACTAAAAAATATATTAAAAAATTATAAAATATATAAAAAAAATAACAAAAAACAAAACAACATATTAAAAATTATAAAATAATAAAAGAATAATATAAAATAATAAAAACAATTTATTCTACTTAAATTAAAGTGATACTATGATATTTAATGTTGAAGTGAAAATTTCATTGAAAGAAGGAATGTTAAACCCAGAAAGCTCAACTATAGAGAGAGCTTTAGATTTGCTTGGATACAAAGTAGAAAATACTGATACCATTGATATAATTACTTTTCAAATGGAAGAGGAAAACGAAAAAAGAGTATTTGAAGAAGTAGATGATATGTGCCAAAGATTACTTTGTAACCCTGTAATTCATGATTATGAGATATTTATAAATAGCTAACTGGTGAAGAAATGAAAATAGGAGTAATAAGGTTTCCTGGTTCAAACTGTGACAGAGATGTTTACCATGCAATTGAACTAGCTGGTGGAAATCCTGAATATGTTTGGTGGAACAAAGAAGATTTTAGTTATTTAGATGCAATCGTTATTCCTGGAGGATTTTCATATGGAGATTATCTTCGTGCAGGAGCAATAGCTTCTATCACACCAGTAACTGAAGGAATAAAATCTCTTGTAAAAGAAGAAAAGCCAGTGCTAGGAATATGTAATGGTGCACAAATATTAGCTGAAATAGGTCTTGTTCCAGGAGTATTTACTGTAAATGAAAATCCTAAGTTTAATTGTGAATGGGTAGATTTAAAAGTTGCAGCCAACAGAACTCCATTTACAAATAGCTATAACAAAAATCAAATTATTAAGATGCCTGTAGCTCACGCAGAAGGAAGATATTTCACAGAAGATATTGATATTTTAAAAGACCAAGACCAAATCGTTCTCCAATTTGCAAGTAAAAATCCAAATGGTTCAATTGAAGGGATAACTGGAGTTTGTGACGAGAGTGGATATATTTGTGCTGTTATGCCACATCCAGAAAGAGCTTCAGAAGAAATATTAGGTTCTGATGATGGTTTAAATTTCTTTAAAGGAATTGTAAAAAGTTTATAATTAATAATATATTCTTTAATTACTTAAATAAATCAAATAAATGTCAATAATTTATATAATTTATTAAAATTAATTTAGTTAATTAATTTATTTAATAATATTTTTTAAAATCAAAAGGTGAATGAATGCCAGTATATTTAATAGGGGCAGGCCCTGGAGATCCTGAACTCATTACTCTTAAAGCTGTTAAAATTTTAAACGAAGCCGATACAGTAATATATGATAGATTAGCTAATGAAGAAATATTAAATCATGCTCCAAAGGCAAAACTAATTTATGTTGGTAAAAAAGCTGGAGAACATTATAAATCTCAAGATGAAATTAATCAAATAATAGTTAATGAAGCTAAAGATAAAAATAATGAAATAATTGTTAGACTCAAAGGAGGAGATCCTTTTGTCTTTGGGAGAGGTGGAGAAGAGATTTTAGATTTAATAGATGAAAATATTCCTTTTGAAATTATTCCAGGCGTAACTTCAGCTATTGGAGTGCCAACAACCGTAGGACTTCCAGTTACACACAGAGCTATAGCTACTTCTTTCACAATTGTTACAGGTCATGAAGACCCTACAAAAGATAAAAAACAAGTTAAATGGGATTATACTGCAGATACAATAATTATTTTAATGGGAATTGGGCAAATAAGAGAGAATACAACTGAAATGATGAAGTATCGAAAGGGTACAACTCCTGCTTGTGTTATTGAAAATGGAACACTGCCAAATGAAAAAATAATATTTGGAACTTTAGAAGATATAGCTAAAAAAAATATCAATACTCCAGCAATACTAATTGTAGGAAATGTAATAAATGTTTTTAAAAAAATCAAAAAATTTAAAGATAAAAATTAATTTATAGTATATTACTTAAAGTTTGCAACAATTTATATATAAATAACAGTTGCAAATATTTGGTAATTAACTATAAAGATAAAAATTAATTTAAACTTATAAAATTATAAAAATTTATTAAATATTTTAAAAATATAAAATTTATATTAAAAAAATTAATAGCTTAAAAATTAAAATAGAGATGTGGATATGGAAAAAAATGAAAAAAAAACAATTGTAGCTATTACACGTCCTTTTCACAGAGTAGACGAAGCAGTATCTATTATAGAATCTCATGGAGCAACACCATTTATAGCTCCAACATTAGAATTAGAATTAACTAATACTGAATCTCTTAAATCACTGATTGAATTAGCTGATGATTTAGATTGGTTAATATTTACATCACCAACATCAATAGAATCGATTTTTAAATTTTATCCTAATTTTAGGGAAAAAATCAATGAAAATTGTCAAATAGCTACTATTGGACATAAAACAATGAAAGTTGCAAATGAACATGGATTATCTATTGATTTAGTACCAGAAGATTATACTGCTGAGGGACTTCTTCAATCATTTAATAAAATTAATGTTAAAAACAATCTTATTGGACTTCCAAGGACACTAGCTGCAAGAGACACACTACCTGAAGGATTAGAAAAAATGGGTGCTGATGTTATTTTAGCAGAAAGCTACAAGTCAGTCATTCCTCTTGATAAAGTACGAATAGAAGTACTAATTGAGAAAGTATTAAGTTCTGAAATTGATGCAATAACATTTACAAGTCCTTTAACAGCTGAAAATCTTTTTAAAGTAGCTTCTGAAGATCAAATTCCAGAATTAGTTAACAAATTATCAAACAACATATTAACTGTAGCTATTGGACCAATTACAAGTAAAACTCTTGAAGAGTTAGGAGTTAAATCTATTTATCCTAAAAAATATACTGTAAAATACATGCTTGAATTATTATTTGAAAATTTCTAATAATTCCTATTAAACTTATTAATCATTTAATTAAGTTCAAAACTTAATGAAAAAAAGCATATTTTAATGAATAAACTATTAATATTAAACAAATTTATATCAATAGAACAAAACTGGTTGAAACTTCTTTATTTTAGTAAGATTGTTGGAAAAGTTAATTTAAAATGTCAAAATCTTGAAAATTGAATTAAAAAAGAAAGATGTGGAGTATTTGAAATATGGCTAAAGAAAAAAGGGATAATGAAAAGATATGGGATAATATTTGGAATGAAGATGCCAAGTATAAATCATATAGTCCAAATAATAGATATGCTTCTTATTTAATTGAAAATGCTTTAAAAAACGTTGACCCGAAAAAAATAAAAAAAGTTTATGATATGGGATGTGGTGATGGATGGCGTACTAGCTATTTAACTACTATTTTTAGAAATGCCAATATAATTGGAATGGATATTTCTAAAGAGGGAGTTGAAATAGCGAATAAAAAATATGGTAATGGTAAAAATTTAAGGTTTGAAGTGGCAGATATAGAAAAATTAAAATCAAAAGAAGAAGTAGATTTGATTGTTTCACTTGAAGTATTAGAACATTTAGAAGATTGGGAAAATACTCTAAAAATATGGGCTGATATAAATCCTAAATATATGTTACTTTCATTCCCTGCTATAAGAAAACTCACAAAATTTGATAAAAAAGTAGGACATTTTAGACATTTTAAAAGATGTGAAGTAGAAAATGTTTTAAAAACGATAGGCTATAAAAAAGTTAAAACATATTATGCTGGATTCCCAGCATTCTGGTTTATTATGGTTTTAACTCTTGAATTAGTAAGTAATGGATTATTACCAGAAACATATGATCTTTTAATCAAAAATAAAATGACTTTAAAAGACAAAATTATATCCAACATAACTTATTTTATAATAAGGTTCTTAAGCTTTAAGCAAATTGGTTGTCAGTTTGTAGGAGTGTTTGTAAAAGAGGAATAATAAAAAAACAAAAAATAAGCATTATATTTCTTGTTTAGTTTTAAATATTATATTTCTTGTTTAGTTTTAAATTATATATTATATATTTATTCATCTTTAACTAACTTCAAAAGAGCTGCAGCTATATCAATTGAATTATAACCTGTTTCAATTAAAGATTCAATTTGATGAATATCTTTATTTAAATTATCTTCTTCAATAGCCTTTTTAACTTTATCTAAAATCAAAGTATTTTTGATATCTCTAATATCATCAAGAGAAGGGATTTTCTGCTGTTTAATTTTAGATTTTGTATATTTTTGAATATCTCTTAATTTATAAATTTCTTTTCCTGCAACAAATGTAAATGCATAACCTGTTTTACCAGCTCTTCCAGTTCTACCAATTCTGTGAACATAATATTCATTATCATTAGGAACATCATAATTAAAAACCGCTTCAACATCTGGAACATCAATACCTCTTGCAGCAACATCAGTAGCAACTAAAATCTCAATTTTACCCTTTCTGAATTTATTCATGACTTTATCTCTTTGACCTTGTCTCATATCACCATGAATACCATCAACATCATATCCCCTACTTTTTAGATCTCTTACCAAACGATCAACCCTTCTTTTAGTGTTACAAAATACCAAAACAAGATTTAAATCATAAATATCCAATAATCGAGAAAGGAGTTCTAATTTCATCTTTTCTCTTGCTTCAAAATAAATTTGTTCAATTTCTGGAACAGTCATAAGGTGTTGAGCTACCCTTAAATGCTTTGGATTCTTTTGATATTGATGAGTTAATTTTTTTATTGCCCTTGGCATTGTAGCTGAGAAAAGTAAAGTTTGTCTTGATTTTGGAGTTCTTTTTAGTATTTTTTCCATATCTTCTCTAAACCCCATGTCTAACATTTCATCAGCTTCATCTAAAACAACTGTTTCAATTCCTGAAAGATTGAGAGTTCCTCTTTCAATATGATCAATTATACGTCCAGGAGTACCAATAATTATATGAACCCCTTTTTTAAGAGCCCTAATTTGTCTTCCAATAGGTTGACCTCCATAAACTGGAAGGATATGTAATTTTTTCATAAAAGAAGAGAGTTTCCCAAATTCTTTAGCTACTTGTAAGCTAAGCTCACGTGTTGGACAAATAACTATAGCTTGTGGAGATTTATCTTCGATGAAAATTTTTTCTAATACTGGAATTCCAAATGCTACAGTTTTACCTGTTCCAGTTTGAGCTTGACCAATAATATCGTTACCTTCTAATGCTTCAGGTATTGCTAATTTTTGAATTGGTGTAGGTTCTTCAAAACCTAATTCTTGCACTGCTTTTTGTATTTCTTTTGATATTTCAAATTCATAAAATGATATTTGTTTCATAAAATCTTCCTAATTTTTTTACATATTTAAAGTTTTATAGTTTTTTTAATATAAACTAAATAATGTTAAATAATTCAATGGATTGAATATTTTTCTAATTTATTTATCTAAATTAGTTTAATAATATTTTCAATTAATGCATGATTTAATTAATATAATTTAATTTAGATAATAATCTAATAATTAAATTAATAAAAATATTAACTTCAAATTAATTTTTAATTATTATTATATTATTTTTATTATAATGATTATTATTATATTATTATGATTATTAGTAATTTAAAATAATTATAACTATTAGGATAATATCTAAATTTTATATATGTTTAAATAATAAATAACATAATTATTATATATTTAACTATTGAATAATCTAATATTATATATTTAAATATTAAATAGCCTAATATAAATACTAAATTAATTACATTATTAATATATATATAAATTTTTTATAAATAATAAAAAATCAAAATTTTAAAATTATAAAAATAAAAAATTTTTATAAATAATAAAAATAATTAAAATTATACTATTAAATAAAATATTAATAAAAATAGAAAAAATACTTAAAATGATATTATTAAAATAAATATAAAATTAATAATTAATCCTATTTAATATATAACAATAAAATATATATTTTTAATCATACTTAAATAATTCTATTTCAGAATTTTTCAATCTAAAAAAAATTTAATAAATAAATTAATAAATAATTAGTTATTCCTAAAAATACTTGCAAAATTACTTTAAATAAGATTATATTTTTAAAAAAAATACTTTAACAATATTTATAATTTAAAAATGCTTACAATAACTCTGAAATCTGCATTTATTACACTTATTATGATTTTTTGTTGGAATAAATGGTTTTGATTCTTCAAAAAGTCCATGCATCCTATTGATTAGAAACTTGATTTTTTCCTCATTTAATCTGTCAAATTCTTCAATCCAAAAGATATTATCTGTTCCTCTCTCACGTAAAGCAGCTTTTATTTTTCGATTATCTTTTTCTGGAGAAGTTAAAGTAGTTTGAACATCCCCAGAATCAGAAAATAACATAGATTTATAAGCCAAGCAATAAGCTAAAACTTGATTGATTGTTGAGGGGTATGGTACTCTTCCAGGTTTATCATCAATAATAACAAATTCTTCAGGAGTCATCCAAATTTCATCAATGAATCCCCTAATTCCCCATTTTGGAGCTACAACAAACATTTCTCGTGATACAGCTGCTTCTTTTTTAGATGTTTGAATAACTTCATCAAATGTTGTTGGAACTGCGTCTTCTTTGAACTTATCTTCTAATTTTTGGTGTTCATTTGTTCCTGTCACCATAGCTTGAGTTGGACTAGTTTCAATTCCTTTAAAATATTGGAGATATAAACTATATTCACAATATCCTTGTTGATTTAACCAGCTAATTGGAAAATTATTTTTTCCATTAATAATTTGAATTCCTTTGATTTTGGGGTGATTTATATGTTCATATCTTAAATTTGGGTTGTTGATTAATTTATTTTTCATAATATTGCCTATAATATATCTAATTTATTGTCAATCTAATAATTTAATAATAATAATAATATATAAAATAAGTAATTTCATATTAATAAAATAATTAATATATAAATATATAATAATAGGGTAATTATAACAATAAGTAATTATTATAATAATATATAAAATTTATATAAATTAATTTCATTAAATAATTATTTATTTTATTTAAATATTGTATTAATTAAAATAAATAGATTTCTAATAATTTTTACTAATATTTAAAATTACTATAATATATTGATTATATAGAAAAATATATCTATTAATAATTATAAATATTATATATAATAATTATTTTTACATATGCGATAAAATGAAAAGAAAAACAAAACAAATTCTAATGCTATTTTTTTTAGTATTTTTAATATTTTCAGTAAGTGGAAAACTTTTAACTAATGTCAATGATAGTACTTCCTATAAAAATAATTCCCCAAAAAGCTCTGAATCTCAAAATACTCATAATAATTATAATTATAGTGAAAACCATAAGGGAATAAATATCACTACAGAAAATTACAAAGAGTATTATGAAGCTAAAGGATTCTGTGATTATGTTGTTGATGGAGATACATTAGATGTTTCAGGAGTAGGTAGAATTCGCCTTGTAGGAATAGATACTCCTGAGAGAGGTCAACCAGGTTATCAAAATGCTACTGATTTTGTAAAAAGTAAATGTCTTGGAAAAACACTTTATCTTGATATTGATGATGCTGAAAATAAAGATAAATATGGTAGAATATTAGCTGTTGTATATGTTGATGGGTATAATATAAATGCAGAGTTACTTAAAGAAGGTTATGCCCAAGTATTATATATCCCACCTTCAGAATTTGATCCATATAGCTGGACATAATAGCTATAAACAATTATCTAAAAAAATCATATAAAAATTCATAAAATACTTTAAATAAAATATTTAAATACAATATTAATAACAAAAAAGCCATTATCTAAAAATAGTCATTTATGAGCATCAACCACGTCAAATTTTATATTTTCATCTTCTAAATTTTTAATGATTCCTTTAGACATATTTCCAACAACTAATATGATAATATTTAATCCTTTTTTTGCAGCAGAGATACATGAAGATGATATTGCAAATTCAATATCAATTGGAATGTTTAACTTATTAGCTACAGCATGAGAAACTGTCCCCATAGCTCCAACTCTATCTATTTTTTCAATTCCCAAATTTTTATAATCAGATTTATAAATTGAATTAACTAAATTTGTGTCAGTACTGCGAGACCCTCCTTGTTTTATGGTTGGTAATGTGATAATTATTATTTGACCTGAATTTAAGTCAATAGTTCCAGTTAAAGAAGTTAATGGAACATCTTCACCTTTTTCAACATCGAGCAAAACTTCTGCAGATGCATTTTGTTTAGATTTATTTGCAAAAAGAATTCCTTCTTCCATATACAATCCAACGAGATTGCCCTCTTTTAAATCTTCAGTAGCTATAGCTGGCCATATAGACTTATAATAATTCATTGTTTCTAATACATCATCAGAATATTTTCTAAGGCTAATTGCGTCTTTTTTAACTTTAGCTATTCCTTTTTGAGTTATTTTATAAGGAGCTCTACCATCTTTGGAAGTTATAAACCCATCTTCAACCAATGTCTTTATATTTTCAGATACTGCTTGTACAGTTATTCCTAGTCTTTCAGCTATGTCTTTCTGGCGTAAATGAGGTTCTTGTTTAGAAATTTCACTTAATATTCTAAAATGTGTCATTTCTCCCCTTTTTTTAAATATTTTCATTATTTCATCTCATCATTATAAATTATTATTATTATTATTATTATTAATATTAATATGTTTAGCATATATTCTCTCTAATTTCAAATTATAATTATAATTATAATTATAAATTATTATTCACTATTTAATTAAGTTTAATTTTAAATGTGTAATTATAATTATATTGATAATAAACTCTATTTGTATTTAATTCTTAAATTGTATTTATATTTTTTCCTAAATAACTTGAAAATAGTATTAAATAAAATACTGTTCAATTTAAAGTTATTTTTTCAATACTCATACATATTTCTAATTTTCAAGAGTTTTAGAGATTTTTATTAAGAAAATAACCAAATAAATTAATAATTTTGCTTTTAATCCACTTTTATATGATTTTTTCATTTCTTTAGCTAATTTTAATAACTTTTCTTTTTCTTCCATATTTCCTTTATACTTTGAAAATATTTGAATCCAATTTAATAAGAAAGAATTTAAAATAATATCACTATGTTTAAAACCATATTTATTACATAAATCAGAACAATATTTATAGGAATCTAAAGAATCATATATAAGCTTAAAAGAAATATTTTTTGTAATAGACTTATCATCAGTAGAATCTCTCATATAATAATTAATGACAAATTCATCATTTAAAAATAAAATCCCTTTTGCTTTGAAATATGACTCAATAACAAAGTTTAAGTCTTCTCCTGAAATAAAATAAGGAAAATCAATGCTATTGTCAACTATAAACTCCATTTTATAAATTTTAGTCCATATTGAAGGAAGTATTTTTAAAATATCAATATCTTCATCAATATTCTTTAAATAAATTTCATTTGAATTTATTGTTTTCTTTTTACCATAAATAATTTTAAAAAAAATATTTTTCCATAAAAAAGAAGTAATAGGAGAAAAATTAGGATTTTCTAGTATATCCTCTTTAAATTCAAAAACATTACTTTTATGATTAGAGATATTATCTTTAAAAGGAGAATAAGATTTAAAAACACTGTTAGAAAGATTATCAGAGCCCTGATTTAAATTACTAATGTCTGGATAAATACGTTTATATCTTCCAAAAACAAGATCTAAGTTATCATATTTACTAGAAGAAATTTTATTATAAAGGATTTCACATGCATTTAATTCAAAACTATCATCAGAATCTAAAAACATCAAATATTTCCCTGTTGCATATTTCAACCCAATGTTTCGAGGCCCATAGGCTCCTCCAATATTCTCTTTAAGATGAATAGGCAAAAAATTATCATACTTTTTAGCATAACTATCAATAATCAATTTAGAATTGTCTGTTGAACAATCATTAACTAAAATAACTTGAAGATTATCTAAACCGATAGTTTGATTAACAATAGAACCTATTGAGAATTTTAAATAGTTTTCAGCATTAAAAATAGGCATTATAATACTAACTTTATATTCCCTATCAACATAGTGATTGTTATTGCAATAATCAAGGTTAATAATAAAAACTCCTTTTAAAATCCCTTAATAAAAACTCACCATAATCATTAATAAAAATTCATTAAAAACAATTAAAAAAAACTCAATCATTCATAAAAATCTTTGTAAAACCCCTTAAAACTATTTTTAAAGTTTGACACTAAAATATTGTGAAAATCATTAATAGTTCTAATAGATTTAATGCTTTTTTAATAACTTTTTTAGTCTGAATGTTATATAAGAATATCCACTACGAACAACTCGCTTAAATTCAATCCAATCTAAGTTACTTAAAAATGTTTTAAAGATATATGTAAATGAAAAATAATATTTACTCATAAGATGGTCTCTAATCTTTTCAATCTCTTCTGTGCTCGCATAAGGATAGTTTACAAGGCAATTTAAATAACCCTCTTCATTTAACCATTTAGAATAATCTTCTGTAATTAAATAACCCTCATTTTTTGCCCAATCATAAAATTCAGTTCCAGGAAATGGGACAGCTTGTTGGAAAAAACACATATCAGGATATACTTTTTTTGCAAACTCAAAAGTCTCATTGATAGTATCTAAATCATCCCCCTTTAATCCTATCATAAAACAGCCAAATACTTTAATTTTAAGTTTTTTTGTATTTTTTGCAAAATCAAGAGATTGTTGAAGAGTTATTCCTTTTCTTGTTTCATCAAGAACCTTTTGTGAACCAGATTCATAACCTGTGACAAGAAGTCTACATCCCGCATCCTTCATCTTCTTCATGACTTCATATTTAAGATCTACACGAGTGTTACAGGACCAAATTGGTTTTAAATCTCTATTAATTATTTCATCACAAAATTCAATTACTCTATCATTATTTACTGTGAAAGTATCATCTTCAATAAAGATTTCTTTTATCTCTGGCATTTCATTTAAAATATACTCAAACTCATCAACAAGATTTTTTGTACTTCTTGTTCTAAACAACCGACCACCAAGAGTAGAAGGATAAGAACAAAAATTACATTTATTAGGACAACCTCTTGCACTAACAATTTGAATCATTGGTTTTTGAGCAAAAGCATAATAATAATTATTAACATCTAAAAATTTTTGATAAATTTTTGAAACAAATGGTAAAACATCTAGATTATCTATAGGAGATCTATCAGGATTATGAACAATTTTTATATTATTATTACCATTATTAAGAACCCCATTATTACCATTATCTAAATCAGCAGCAGTTTCATTATCTAAATCCTCACCACTATTGTTATCAAGGATTCTATAAGTAATTCCTTCAATATTAGATATATCTCCTTTATCATCCTCATTACCAGAACTATTTTCAGTAAAAATTATTTCAGGTACTGTGAAATCATACTCTAAACGTGTAATATAATCAATAGATTCACATTCTTTTAAAACTTGTTCTGATAATGCAGTAGCATGAGTACCTCCAATAATAATTTTAACATTAGGATTTTCTTTTTTTATAGCATTAATAGTTTCATAATCATGAGCACAAGTAGGTGTGGTGATTTCGGCCATTATATAATCAGGATTATAATTTGAAATCACATTAAGCATATCTTCAGTTGTATGCTTTTTTGTAATACAATCTACTAAATTAGTTTCAATTCCTTTATCTTCACAAACTCCCGCGCAATAAGATAGCCAATATGGATAATACAAAGTTCCAGCTTTTGTTTTCTCTGGCCATCGACTAGCACGACTAATGTTAAATTTATAAGGCAAATTCAAAAATAAAATCTTCATTATACAACCCCATTAAGTTGATTATTAAATATTGATAAAAATTCTTCTTTTTTATTCAATGGAATATAAGCTCCACAAGCTACAGAATGACCTCCACCACTACCTCCAACAGACTTAGATACTTTTCGGATTATATTTCCAAAATGGATTCCATCATATGAAAGAAGTCTAGAACATCTAAGAGAAACTTTTAAATTATCATCTTCTTCACTAACTTGAGTAAACCCAATCATAGGCTTCCTCCAGTCCCCATAGCTAAGAATCATACCTGCCACAGTTCCAACTATCTGGCTTCTTATTCCATCACCATCAAAATATTGAATATTTTCTAATTCTTTTATCAAACTCTCTTCTTCAATTTTACGAATATTTTGAGCTAAATATCTTCTGTGTTCTTTAGAGATAATTTCAAGTTCATCAAGAGCAGAAATTCTATCACCTTTAAGTATTTTTAATGCAATATCCTCTCGATTATTTCGAGTACATGCATTCATTGCTGTTGAAAATTCAGAAGCATCTCTAAGGAAGGTATGGTCTTCTTCCATCATAAATTCATATGAATCTGCAGCCACAAGTTTTGGAACATATTTAATATATCTTTTTGGAACTTCTTTTGATAACATTCGTACAAGTTCAGAGAATAACTTTCCTTTTTCCACATTATCCAAATCACTTAGTGTTCTAGATCTATCGCCAACTTTTCGAGGAATGCCTAAATCTTTCATTAAAGCTATTGCTTCATTCCTATTATTAGTTATTGGGAGATTAACATCACTAAAATAAGAAAGAGCTACAAATAGAGGGCGAGTTTTTCTCCCATATAATGATAAATCATTGATAGAATGAACATAACCTAAATCAATACTGTCTTTAAGAATAATAGAATTTAAACCTTCTAATTTACCAACACTACTATTCTGCATATCTCCAATAGCTGCAAGTACACCAATCCAACTTAAATCATTATATCCAAATTCTTTAGCTAAAAAATATGATAAACCTCCTCCAGAGACATGATAAGATCCATCAATTCCATAATGATGTGGATTTATTTCTATATAATTATAAGAAACAGTATTTTTATAATTTAAGTCACGGAGTGGAGGATGATGATCTAGTATAATAATTTTTGAAGAATCTTTAGCTAGCTTATCAACATTTTGTCCAGAACCCAAATCAGAAAATAAAGTTAATTCATGTTCAATTTCCAAATTTTCAAGTTTATCTAAACTAATTATTTCAATTTCATGATCCTTTTCTTGTCTATCAAGAATAGTAGATAAAATAGCTCCAGCTGAAATACCATCACAATCATTGTGACTATATATCTTAATATCTTCAGAAGATTCTATTATATCTTTCGCTTTACTAAACGATTTTTTCATTTTTAAAGGTAATTCATCCATATTTTCACTTAAAACACATTAATTTATTATAGGATTTTGAAATTATTTAAATAATAATAATTAATTATAATAAAAATTAATTATAAAAAAAATAATTAACTAATAAAACTAATTAAAATAATTAAACTAATAAAACTAATTAAAATAATTAAACTAATAAAACTAATTAAAATAATTAAACTAATAAAACTAATTAATAATAAAACTAATTAAAATAATTAAACTAATAAAACTAATTTATCAATTAATTAAACTATCATTATTAAAAATTAATTATAATCTTATAAGTAAAAAACTATTTATCTTGTCTTAATATTTTGATTTTCTGACTAATTTCTACTAGAATATTATTTTTAGAGATATTTTCTCTTTCGATAATTATTCGCCCAGAATATTCCCACCAAAATCTAGGATAAGATTTATCATCCTCAGTTTTTGGATTTAATCCTAATTTTCTAGCAGCCCGAGATATTTCAGTTAATTTCGGATTAGAAACTGCATTTTTTTTATTTATTTTCCTTCCTTCTTTCCTAGTTCTTTTAGAATCAATATATACTGGCCAAACAATAGTATCCAAATAATCACCCAATAAATAATATATTTACTATTAACGTCATACTAATTAATATAGCTATTTTTCAGTTCTCACTATGTAATAAACAATATTTTTATCTAGTATTAATTATTTTAGTTTCAGTCCCTTCTATAATTACTTCAGTTCTAGAAATTTTTCCTAAAATTCTTTCATTGGAGGGACCAAATAAACGACCAATAATTAAATCAATGATAATAGGGAACCAATAAATTTTTGAAATATTTCTTATAATTGATTGTACATAAGTAAGATTAGAATAATAATTTTTATTATATATTGACAAAACATTTAAATAAAGTAAATGTTTCCCTACAGTTGTTCCCATTTTTTTCTCTAATAATACAAAATAAGTCAATCCAACTATTGGAAGTAAAAATATGAAATAATCATAAATGAAAAATGCTGAGAAAGGAAATACAACAATAGCTAATGCTTGTCCAATAATCCACATAATTGCTGTAACAACAAAATAATCTACAATATAAGCCAAAACTCTTTTTTTAAATAATTTCTCCATAATACTGCCCCATTAATATAATTGTTTCTATTTATTTCTAAAATATTAAATTAATATATTTTCTGTGTGTCCAAAATATAATGTTTAATTTTATTTATAGTTACTATATGAACATAATATATTAATTTCATTTTATTTCAAATTACTATATGAACATAGTATAATATTTCATTTTATTTCTATTTACATACATTAATAATATAATATTTCCTTTTTCTAATATTATAATTAATAAGATTTAAATATATCTCTAATAATAATTTCATAATTAAAATTTCATAAATTTTTAATGATTAACACACTCTAGGAACTGGATCTGCAATAGGAGACTCCAATATTCTTTGTCCTCCAACAGCAGTCTCTATTAAAACATGATTTTTATCACTACCAATAACTTCTCCAATAATAGTTGCATCTTTACCATATTTATCTTTAGAAATAGCTTCTAAAGTTTCATTAGCTAAATCTCCTTTAACACCCATTAAAACTTTGCCTTCATTAGCTACCTCATATGGATCGATACCAAGCATATCTGAAACCGCTTTAACTTGTTGTTTAATTGGAATTGCTTCATCTTCAAGAAGAACACTTACATTAGACTTATTTGCCATTTCATTAATAGCATTAGCTAATCCACCCCTAGTAGGATCTTTCATTGCAGTTACTCCTCCAACTTCTAGAGCTTTTTCAACCATGCCCCAAACAGGAGCAACATCTGATTTAAGATCCGTTTCAAATCCAAATCCTTCTCTAAAAGACATTAAAGACATCCCATGATCTCCAACACTACCAGTTATGATTATTTTATCTCCAACATTTAATCCAGAGTCACGAATAGCTTTTCCTTTTTCTACAATACCAATACCTGTGGTAACAATAACCATTTCATCAATCTTGTCTTGTTCCATAACCTTAGTATCTCCAGCAACAATAGCTACATCAGCTTCCATACAAGTTTCATCTAAAGATTTAATTATTTTTTCAATATCTTCAATAGGAAAACCTTCTTTAATAATCATTGCATTTGTAATAGCTAATGGTTTTGCCCCCATAACCGCTACATCATTAATAGTTCCAGCTGCAGAAATTCTCCCAATGTCTCCACCAGGAAAGAAAAGTGGATTGATTGTATGCCCATCAGTAGTAACAACAATTTCAGTATTTTCTAATGGAATTGTAGCTCCATCATCAAGAGCATCAAGCCCTATTCCATTATTTACTGCTTTTTTTGAAATATTATTAAGAATGGTTTCAGATATGAGTTTACCCATAACTTCTCCACCAGCACCATGAGACATCCCTATTTTCATTATATTCTCCTTATTGTATATAATTATGATAAAAAAATACTAAGATTAGTTAAATTTGATAATTTTTCAATAAAATTGTAATAAAATTTATATTATATAATTAATATTAAAAGCATATAATATTAAAAGTATACTATATACATACTCAATAAATATTAATTAATTATTATAATTATATATTTCTTTATCATCATTATTAAATTTATGGAATATCTAAATATTCAAAATATTCATGATTAAATTAATATATAACTCATTAAGTATCTAAAAATATATGATAATATTAAAATAACCTTATTATTAATCAGTTATTAATCTAGAAATTATATTTAATTGATTCAATAAATAATTATTATTAATACTTATTCAGTAAAATAAAATTGAATCTATTTTAAGAGTTCCTTAGCTTCTGGAAAATTAACTTCATAAATATGGGCACTTATTGAATGAATAGTAATTGATTCAATAGCTGCACCCACTTTTTCTGAAACGTATTGTGCTAAATAAGTAAGTCCTACTGCATTAGGAAACCACGCACCATAAATATCATGACTTCTCCAAAGAGCAGTTGTATAAAGTTTATCATCTCTTATTTTAAAATCAACAAGAATCATACATGGAACTTCATCACTTTTTGAATCAATAATTTGATCCCATGTTATGGAAATAGCCCTTCTTGATTCACGACAATTATTAAGTCTTTCAATAGCTTCATTAATTTGATCAACATCCCCAAAGTGAGCTCTAAGTCTATTTCCATAAGTGTAAATGAAACCTTGTTTATCATTACTAATGAACTGTTCACTATAAGTTTTTAACTTATCCCCACTCCAAAAATATCCTTCTGGAACACGAATATCTAAAATATCAGAAACTTTTGATTTAATATTAAAGAAATCATCACTGTCTTGTTTAGCTAATGGTTTTTTAATAGAAACCAGTACATTTAAAATTTCTTTAGTTAATGATCCTCTTTCATCATTAACATCTTTACCTTCTTTTATTATTTTTTTAACTAATGTTTCCCATCCATCAGCTATTTCATCAACTTCTATTAAAGTAGCCATTTTATTTCACCAAAAATCATATTGATTAAAATATAGTTATTATATTCTAAATATTATTTGAAATTAAATTATATAAAATTAAATTATTATTTAAAATTTTAATTAATAATATAATTATATTCTTATAATAATATATGAAATTAAATTATTAATTTAAATATTGATTAAAATATAGTTATTATATTCTTAAATATTATTTAAAATTAAATTATATAAATTAAATTATTATTTAAAATTTTAATTAACGATATAATATATATTCTTATAATAATATATGAAATTAAATTATTAATTTAAATATTAATTAATATATAATTATTATATTCTTAAAAATATTTATATATTTATATTTATATAAAATTTTTATATATTGAAAAAAATAATTTAAAAATAAGTTATAAAAAATAATATATCTTGAATAATTAATAAAAAAATAATAAAAAATAAATAATTAATGATTATCTCCTAAAAAGAATTCACAGCTTCAACCATATTTTTAAGTTTAGAGAAAGCAACATCATCTTTAAAAAGTCTCATACCACAATCAGGATCGATATAAAGATTTTCTTTTCCCATTATAGCAATTCCTTTTTCAATGATTTTTGATATATCCTCAACAGATTCAATAACTGGTTTTTTAGTATCAATAACACCTAAACCTATCTTTTTATTAGAATTTTTTAATTTATCAGCATATTTAGCTAAAACATCTAAATTATCTGGATGACCTGCAAATTCACAATCAATAATATCAACATTGAACGTGATAATATCTTTAAAAACATCTTTAAGATTACCACAAGAATGAACTGATACAGGAACAGATATTTCATCAGATATAATATCAATAGCTTTTTTAGCTGTTTGCATATTAATTAATCCTGTAGATATAAATGGTTCATCAATTTGAATAAATTTAGCTCCAGCTTTTTCAAGAGAAATACATTCATCTCGTAATGCATATGCCATATCTAGTATAGCTATGTTTTTATCCTTATAAACAGACCCGAGTTTAGAAGATTGAACTATTGTGCAAGGACCAGTGACAATTCCTTTAACAGCTTTTTTTGCAACTTCCTCTTTGCTATAACCTGAATTTTTAAGGAAATTATTCATATACTTAATAGCTAATTTTAAATCATTAGCTCCAATAGATTTATGAGGTTTTGTTATTTTAGAATTAATAAAACAAGTATTTCCTTCAATTTTAAACCCTGGAATGGATTTTGTAAAAATTTCAACCATATCACCTCTAACTTGCCCATCAGAGATAATATCGACCCCAGCAATAAGTTGAGATTCAACAGCATGCTGAATAGCTATTTGATATGAATCATAAAATCCTACAACAGATAATATCTTATCTTTAATTGATTTTTCTTTATTAATAAATAGTGGATAGCTACCAACAACAGTACTAATCATCTAATTCCTCAAATTTAAATAGATTTATAAAAAAAATAATTTTAAATGATAAACCCTGATATAATAGTAATTTTTAAAGATTAGATATAAATAACTTAATCTAAAATTAAAAAACATTAAAATATATTCTATTCTTTAATAATAAATAATAGTTACTTTTCTAATAATAAATACTATTCATTTTTCAATAGCAATATTTCTAATATTTTCGATTTCTTCAGCTTCAACAGGTAATTCAATAGCTGCAGTTCCATGGCAAGGTTTTGTATAAGAAATAATTATGGTTCCATTATCCATATTAATCCCTACAGGAATTGGAGGAATCCCAATAATACGAGCACCAAGAACTTTTTCACCAGGATTTATATAAAGAACTTCAGTAGCTCTTTTTTTTATGATTTCAGCACATTCTTTAAATCCTGCACGTGAAAGTAAAACCTCGTAATCATCAGACTGCTGAAGATAAGTTTCTAAACAAAATGACATAAAATTAACACAACCTTAATATAATTAATCATTATAATTCTTTTAAAACTCTATCAAATTTAACTCTAAGTGGAGTTGGGTTATGAAAAGCCCTAACAGATACTATTTTAGCATTAGTATTTTCAGATATCATCTGTTCAAACTCTTCTAACAATTCATGATCTTTTTCAAATACTAAAGCTATAGACTCACACTGCAATATATGATAAAAAGTGATAAAATAAGAAGCAGCAGCATCTTTAGGAATAAAACCTACCAACAAGTCATATTGCCCTTGTTCTAATTCATCTAAAGAAGATTCTATATCAGTTTTATTTTTAATATAATAACCATCAGGATCTGAAACTTCTAAAAGTTTAGCTGCAGAAGGAGTACTTGCAATCATAACATCATAATTCATTTTAACTAATTTTTGAGCTACATAAACAGCCATAGGAGTTTGAGAAGGAGATTCTGGACATCCTAATAAAATCAAAGCTTTTTTCATAATTATTCTCCCATTAATATTTTATTATTTATCATAATATAAAATTAATAACCTCATCATCATTATATTACAATATTAAACTAATAACCTCATCATCATTATATTACAATATTAAACTAATAACCTCATCATCATTATATTACAATATTAAACTAATAACCTCATCATTATATTACAATATTAAACTAATAACCTCATCATCATTATATTACAATATTAAACTAATAACCTATTCATCCTCATATTACAAATTAAATTAGTAATATATTCATTATTACTTACAGTCATTTCATGTTAAGTTTATCATCAATTTCGTTTTAGAGAAACAACATGAGAAATAACTAAAGCTGCTAAGAATATGAAAGTTAAAAGAGCAGTCCCATTAATAGTACGATTAAATACAAACAATCCAACAATAGCTTGAGCTATGAAAGCTGTAAGGGATCCTATTAAAAGAACTTCTTTCCCAAGATATTTTTTATTGTTTTTTTCCCTTCTTTCTCGATACTCTTTTAATATCTTAAGTCCTATTATCACTGTTATTATAGTGAAACCTAAAAGAACGAATAAGCCAAGATAACCAAAGTCAAATGTGTAACCAAATATTCCTGGAAGCATATAATCAATAGCATCCTTTTTTGTAACTAACAGACCATAAAACAATGGGAAGGGTAAGCCAAACATTAAAATAAATGACATTGGAAGACTTATATATCCCGAAGCAAAACCGGTATCTTGTGCTCCCCAATAGGCAGAGCCTGGAGTATGACCAATTAATTGAGAATTCTGTAATACCATTTTTAAACTTGCAATAGAATTTGTCTCAATTCTTGAAAAACGAAGCAATGGTGAAAAAACATTCATATCAGTTATAAATGACATTAATTCTAAAGCAACAAAAGCAATTCCACCTATTCCTAAAAATATTAGGATTCTCCTTATTGTTAAAAAAGATTTTTGTCTAAATGATTTAGATATTAATAGATATCCCATAAATAATCCTATTATCCATAACAACATAAAAGATCTATGCATTAATCCCCCAAATACAGTTACTCCCACCAACATCATAAATACTAATTTTTTTAATCCTTTTACATTAACTCCAGAATTTTCCATTACATTTAATGAAGCTAAAGCAGTTATCATAGCAAGAAGTGCAATTGGGCCAAATGGATGTGTAAACTCATTTTGTCCAAAAGCCAAAAATAACATAACAAGGTCTGCTCCAAAAAGAAGTGTAAACCCTACTGACAAGAAAAGAGATAAAAATGTAATTACACTAAGAGAAATTGGAACTAAATTAACTGTAAAAGTCACCAAAGCAAATATAATTGCACCTATTTCTAATATAAATTGAAAATGATTTTGAGCTATTAAAGGCATTTAAAACTCCCATTAAATTCTAAGTCACAACATAATAATTAATGTGTTAAACAATAACTGATAATTAATAAAATAACAAATCCATCACTATTATAAAATTAGTACTAATTATAATAAATTAGAATTATAATATTTAATAATTTAGTTATATATAGTATAACTATATTCATCTTCACATTATAAAAAGTTTTTCTATTTTTATCAATTTGATGTGAAAAAATTAAATAAATAAAAAAACAAATATTCAAAATCAATGAAAAATAATTTCCCTAAAAAAATACTCCCTAATAAAAAATAATTTCCCTAATAAAATACTCCCTAATAAAAAATATTTTATAAATAAAAAATTCTATAAATAAAAAAATACTCCCTAAATAAAAACTATTCATAAAATAAAAAATAATTTAAAAGGTATTATCTAAAAAAAAATATATTTTTATAAAAATAATATTATGAAAATGGACTGACCGGGATTTGAACCCGGGGCCTCCGCCATGCCAAGGCGACGATCTACCATCTGAGCTACCAGCCCATACTATAACAAATTTATTTTTTAACTATTTATACTTAACTATATACAATTTTTTTACTTGTCATGACAAAATTATAAAAATTACAAAATGATAAAATTAATGATGAAAATTTAATTTTAACAAAAATCTATTTGCCATTTTTAGCTAAATCATAAATATTATCAATAATTATTTGAAACAAATCATCATGTTTGATTTCTTCATGTTCCTTTGGGTTTACAAGATAACTAAGTGCTTTGTTAACAACCTCATCAGGATTATTGGATCTATACATTAATTCTTGATTAATATAATATTGATCAACAGATAATGGGACTCCAGGATAGCAAGATATAACAGGAGTATGTAAGACAGCCGCCTCCCTATTCATAGTTCCACCAGCACCAATAACTAAATCACATCGTTTGATTATACTAGAAGTATCTACTGGAGGTTTAAGAATTGTAACATTTTCAATACCTTCAAATATGGCAGCTTGTTCTTTAAAACGAGGAAGAAGAAGTATATTAGCATAATCCTTTAAAACTTCCACAATCGGAGAAAGTACTGATACTCTACAATCAGTATCAAGATAAGAAGCAAGAGATGGTTCTGGTCTCATCAAAATTGTCTTTTGAGAGGCAATATTTAAACCCATGTCTTCAAAAATATTTTCATTATATTTAAAACTTTTAAAATGAAGTATTTCAGAAGTTCCATTGTATCTAATAAGTTTATTAGGATCTGCACCATAACTAATTAATTTCCACATATCTATAATTTTTGGAGCAATAAGACGATCACATAACGGAAGTGTGAGTTTATTTGCTGCTTCAGCGTATTCATTGTCTAAAACATAAAGACTAGGTATTCCAAGCCCAAAAGAAATACGGGGCAGTTCAATAGAATGTTTTGAAAGAGCAATATCTACTTTTTCATGAGCTACAATATCAACTAAATTATTTACCCTTGCAGTGCTTTCTTTAAGTTTTTCATGAAGTTTGACACCATGTTTCCCTACAGAAATAAAATCAAAACCATACATATCCATTAATTTGTGGATATCTCCAAATTGCCTAGCAGTGATTATTAAATCATCACCTTCATCTTGAAAGTATTGAATAATATCCTTAAAAAATCTAACATGTGGAGCATTACTTATATCTATCCATATCTTCAAATAACCACCTTAAGCAATATCTTTATAATATAAATTAAGAAGCAGATCCCAAATTAATTATTTTTAAATTTTTCAATAGCCAAAATAACCTCATCTATTCCTTGACCTTTTTTAAGACTTGTTTTTATAACTTCAACAGTTGGATTAATATCATGAACATCTTGAACCATTTTATCACTATCTGCTCCAACAGCATCTGCTATATCAACTTTATTAATAATTACAAGGTCTGCACTTTGAAATATTAGAGGGTGTTTTTCTACAGTATCATCACCTTCACTAACACTAATAACTACTATCCTCATATGGGACCCTAAATCAAAGTCTACTGGGCAGATAAGATTGCCTACATTTTCAATGAAAAGATAATCAATTGTATCCATAGGCATGTCATCAAGAACATGTTCAACTAGGTGTGCATCAAGATGACATTCTTTTCCAGTATTAAGACCTACAACTGGAACATTATGACGTTCAAACCGACCAGCATCAAATTTACTTATAACATCTCCAGCTATAACACCTATAGAACCATTCATATTATCAATAAGATCTTCAATAAGAGAAGTCTTTCCAGAACCAATAGCACCTACAAAATCAACACAAAAAACATTATTATCCTCAAAAATTTTTTGGTTTTTATCAGCTAATTTCTTATTGGCTTTCATTATATTATGTTGAACTTCAATTTCAGCTACTTTATGCATAAATAACTCGCTTCCTCAATAATTTTTTCTTTATCTTAACATTTTATTATATAAATAAAAATTTTTATAATATCTTTATAATTAAATAAATATAATTTAAAAAATAATTTTTTTATATATAGATTTAATTTTCCATATATTTTATATAAATAAATATAATATAAAAAATAATTTTTTTATATATAAATTAATTTTACACATATTTTTATATTTAATAAATAAAATTAAAAAATAACTTTTTACATATAAATTATTTTTTCATATAATTTTATATAAATAATTATAATTTAAAAAATATTTCCTCATTCATTAATCATCGGGTTTTTCAATCACTATGTTTTTAACAATACAATCTTTACCATTAGTAACATTAACAAGTTTACTTTCACATTTAGGACATTCTACAATAGGAGAATAATGATCAAGATCATCACCATCAGCTATTCCTACATAATCACATTCCTTACATTCAATTTCAATAGGAATCTCTTCCATTATAAATTTAGCACCACTAACTATAGTATCTTCACTAAGAACATCAAGCATAAACTTTACTTGTTCTGGGTTAAGAAGAGCTAACTTTCCAATTTCAATTGTAACTTCCATTACTTCAGTAGCGCTATTTTGCTCAGCATTTGCAATAACTGCTTTTAAAATACCATCAGCCATTGATAATTCGTGCATTAATATACCTCTTAATAATAAATTATAATATATAAATATTTAAAAAACATCTATAATATATTTTTCCAATTTAAATTTTAAATATAAATATTAATAAGATTTATAAAAAATTATATAGATTTTCAATTTTTAAGTTTATATCCCCTTAAGTTTAAATTAGTTTTTTATTTAAAACCTAAAAAGAAAAACTAAACTATAAATAATAAATAAAACAAATTAAAATATTATAGTTAAATGGTGATATTATTGATAGTTGGTGGTTCAGCTTCCCAAAAATTAGCAGCAAATCTTGCAGAAGAACTTGGAGATTGGCTTTGTCCTGTCGAAACTAGAAAGTTTCCTGATGGAGAAAGATATATTAGAATTAAAGGAAAAGTTGATAAAGAAGCAGTTGTTGTTCAATCAACTGGATATCCACAGGATGAAAATCTTATTGAACTATTATTTTTAATTCAAAACTTAAAAGACATTGGTTGTGAAAAAGTAAAAGTTGTTATCCCTTATTTTGGATATGGAAGACAAGAAAAAAGATTTAAAGAAGGAGAAGCTATTTCAGCTCAGATTGTAGCAAATTTAATTGAAAAATCTGGAGCAGACGAAGTAATATCAATAAATCTCCATGAAGATAGTTTAAGAGACTTTTTTACCATTCCATCTCAGAATATTTCTGCTATGAGAGCAATTGCTGAATATATAGCTACTATAACTAATGACCCAATAATAATCGCTCCTGATAAAGGAGCTCTAGGTTTTGCAGAAGAAATAGCTGAAATATTAAACTGCAATTGTACTTATATGAACAAAGTTCGTCTTGGACCAGATAAAGTAGAAACAACAATAGCTGATTTGCGTTGTGATTTTGCTCATGATGATCCAGAGCTCGAACAACTAACCAAATCATCTAAAGAAAAAAAAGTAGATATAAGCTCAGTAGATGGAAAAGAAGCAGTAATAATTGATGATATCATAGCTACTGGAGGAACAATTGTTAATGCCACCAAAATCCTCAAAAAACATGGTGCAAAATCAGTTAGTGTTTGTTGTGTTCATCCATTACTTGTAAATGATGCAGCACTAAAAATCTATGCTGCTGGAGCTAAAACAATAGCTGGAACTGATTCATTAAAATCTGAAGTGAGCTGTATCTCTGTAGCTAAAGTCATAGCTAATGCTTTAAGATGAAAAAATAAATAAGCTTTAGCACTCCAAAATTAGCTAATAATTATATAAAAATAAATAAAAAATAATTATAAAATAAATCTAAAATTAGTTATATAATAATTATATAAAAATAAATAAATATAGTTTTATAGAAATATAAATTTATAGAAAAATTACTTTATAGAAATATAGTTTTATAGAACTTAATTTAACAAAAATATATATTTAAAAAAGTATAGTTTTAAGAAATAAATTAATAGAAAAATATATATTTTAAAAAATATAGTTTTAAGAAATAAATTAATAGAAAAATATATATTTTAAAAAAATATAAATTTACTCAAAAAAGAGTAAATTTAGAAAAATCCCAACATAATTAGTTAATTTGCTGGTTTGCCATTAGGCAAATTATGGCCATTTAAAGGTTGTTTAGGAACTTTATCAACAACCGCATTACCAATCTTTCTCATTTTTTTAATTAAGCTATTTTTCTCAGTACAACCCATAAGAATATTTTCTAAAACATCACTTAATGTATCAACAGGAATAATTTCTATTTCTTCTTCATACTTTTTCTCAATCATAACATCTTTGATATTAGATCTTGGAATTATGACTTTTTTAATCCCTGCTTCAGCTGCAGCTTCAATTTTACTAGTAGCTCCACCAATTGGTAAAACGTCTCCACGAACACTAAGAGAACCTGTTAAAGCAACAGTTTGATCAATTGGAATCTCTTCAATAGCTGAAATAACAGCTGCTGCAATTGAAACACTTGCACTGTCTCCTTCAACACCATCATAGGTTTGTAAAAATTGAATATGAATATCATATTGTGATATATCAGTACCAGTATGTTTTTTAATAAGTGCACTAACATTTTGAACAGATTCTTTAGCTATTTCACCAAGTTTTCCTGTAGCTATAATTTTACCTTCTTTTTTACTTTGAGCAGGTGCTGCTTCAGCAGCTATTGGCAACATTAACCCACTTCTATCACCGATTACAGATAAACCATTTACCATACCAATTTTTCCACCTTCAGGATTGAATACAGCATATTCTTTTCTTTGAAGTATTGATCTATCAGCGATTTGTTGTTCTAATGTTCTTGAGTATTTTTTAGCTGTTAAAACATGCTCATCTTCAACAAGTTCAGATCCAAGTTCTTTAGCTACATCTCCTGCAGCCCGGACAAGTCCTCCTAAATCTCGAAGACGTAATGTTAAAGAGTCTTTTTTGCCAGCTCTACGTTTTGCCTCTCTTATGATTTCATCTAATGCATTTGGAGAGAAGTGAGGAATTCTACCATCGTTTTTAACTTCTTGAGCTACAAACTGAATAAGTTTTTTCCTATTTTCTTTACTGTCAGGCATGTTATCTTTCATATAGACTTCATAACCATAACCTCTAATTCTAGAACGCATAGCTATGTGCATTCCTTCAAGAACTTGAATATTACCCGAAGCTACAAGAACAAAATCACATGGAACTGCTTGAGAACGAACCATTGCACCACTACTGTTTTCACTTTGACCAGTGATTGAATATTTTTTCTCTTGCATAGCTGAAAGAAGTTCTTGCTGAGTTTTCATAGATAAAGTACCTATTTCATCAATATATAAAACTCCACGATTAGATTTATGAATCATTCCAGGTTCAACACGTTCATGAGCAGGAGTTCCAAGGCCTCCAGATTGATATGGGTCATGGCGAACATCCCCAAGAAGAGCACCAGCATGAGCACCAGTAGCATCTTCAAATGGAGCAAACCTTTTATCAGCATTATTAACTAATAATTTTGGAGCTAAAGTTATATTCCTTGGTTTTATTTGCATTGAAATAAAGAATATAATAATAGCTGCTAAAATCGCAAAGATTAAACTTTTTCCACCATCATGATAAAAACCAAGAGCTAAAACCCCTGCAATCAAAACCATGGTTACAAGAAGCTTTTTCTCTTCATAGCCTCGAGTAGTACTTTTATTAGCCATTACTATTTTTTTTCCTTCACCAGAAGGAACCGTTCTAATTAAAGGATTATTTGCATCTTCAGGATTTGGATAGACTAAAACATCTTGAAGTACTTCCGGAGGAAGTAATTCTGCCATTCCTTTAGCTATCATAGATTTACCAACACCAGGATCACCAATAAGAAGAACATTTCTTCTTTGCTTAGCTGCCTTCTTAATAGTTTCGACAGATTCTTCATGACCAATAACCTGATCTATTAGAAGAGGAGGTACATTTATATCTTTAGTACTTCCAATATTGTCGTAATCTAACATTGGTTGATTTTCCTCATGAGAATTTCCATCATTATCGTAATCAACTAATTCTTCACCAGATTCATCAATAGATTCATCAATTGATTTTTCACTTGATTCATATAATTCATCAATTGATTTTTCACTTGATTCATATAATTCATCAGTTGATTTATCTACTTTTTCATTGAATTTTTTATTTAATTCTTCAGAAATATACTCATTCTCCTTTATTTCAATACCATTATGTTGATTATTATTAAATTTAATTTTAATCCCCTCTTTCTTAATTGAAGTTCCATTAGAATGCCTCTTTTCATTATCCTTAATATCAAAATCAATAAAATTATCAATATTCATATTATAATTTTTTTCTAAACCTTCTAATGAATCATCACAGCACTTAGATGATTTTTTATATATTTTCATATAATCCCTCAATTAAGCTTAAATTGAATACATACGTTAATTATAAATTCATATTAGATTATTTAATTAATGTAACTTAACATAACATTAGTATTTAATTATTATAGATTTAATAATTATTAAATTAATATTTATGTTTTTTACTGATTATTTTATTTAATTACTTGTTAATATATTTAAATTAATATATATTTAACATTTTATTTAATTATAATCATATTTTATAATCTTTATATATTAAATTTTTCATCTAATTATACATTTATAAATATTAATTAATTATACATCTCATTAATTAATCACTACTAATTTAAAATTATTTTTAAGATAAATTTAAAGATTATCAAATTTTTTATTGAAATTTATATTAAATAATTTTATGTTTCTTTTTATATAAATAACTTTTGATTTTAGTAAATAAAAGTAATTAAAATATTTATTATAATAAAATCAAAATATAAAAAAATTATCAAGAAAAATTTAGAATTTTTAAAGTTAAAATTATATAATTATATTATAAAAAATAAATTAATAAAAATAAAAATAAAGAACTTAAAAAAATTATATAAAAAAATAAAATAATAAAAATAATAAAAAATAAAACAATAAAACAATAAATTAATACTTTTACTTAAAAATAATCTTAAACACAAATAAAGAATAATATAAAAATAAGAAATAATAATTACAATTATTAAAAAATAAATTAAATAATAATTAACTATGTTTAAACTAAACTGAAGGTAAAAAAATGGCTAAATGTATAATGATTCAAGGGACTTCATCAAATGCAGGAAAAAGTGTTATGGTAGCGGCCCTATGTAGAATATATTCCAGAAGAGGTTATAAAGTTGCACCATTTAAATCACAAAATATGTCTCTAAATTCATACACTACAAAAGAAAATGGAGAAATAGCTATTGCACAAGTTCTTCAAGCTGAAGCAGCTGATATTGAACCTAGCATACATATGAATCCCATACTTCTTAAACCAAAAGGAAATTTTACTTCACAAGTAATCATTCAAGGAAAAGCTATAGCTGATATGAATTTTTACGAGTATCAACATGATTTTAGAGATACGGCTATTTCTGCAATAAAAGAATCATTAGCTATACTTGATAAAAAATATGATATTATATTTATTGAAGGAGCAGGGTCTCCTGCTGAGATAAATATGCGAAAAGAAGATTTAGCTAATATGGAAATTGCCCACATGGCAGATGCTGATGTTCTTCTCGTTGCAGACATTGATAAAGGAGGCGTATTTGCATCAATAGCTGGAACATTTTCACTTTTAGATAATTATGATAGAAAAAGGCTTAAGGCAGTAATTATTAACAAGTTTAGTGGAAATCTTGATATACTTATGCCCGGAATAGAAAAGATAGAAAAAATAATTGATGCTCCAGTTTTAGGAGTTCTTCCATATGATAATAGTCTACACTTACCTGAAGAAGATTCAGCATCACTTAGTGAACACAAATTCGATTCAAACAAAGATATAACAATCGGTGTTATCAGACTACCTAAAATAGCTAACTTCACAGATATTGATCCATTTGAATTTGAAGAAGATGTTGGTTTAAGACTTATTGATATTAATGAAAATATAACTGATAAAGATGGAAAAACATCTTTTGATGCATTAATACTTCCTGGAACAAGAAACACAACTGAAGATATGATAGCTATTGAAAAATCTGGAATGGCTGATGAGATAAGAAAAATAGCTAAAAACAATCCAGATGTTCCAATTATAGGTCTTTGTGGAGGATATCAAATCCTTGGAAAGAAAATAATTGATGAAAATAATAGAGAATCTCCAAAAGGCTCTGTAGATGGACTTGGACTTCTCAACATTGAGACCCACTTCAAACATAACTCATCAAAAGAAAAAATAGTTGAGCAAAGTGAAGGCATAATATTTGAAGAAATAAAGGAAACAAAAGGAATAAAAGGAAATTCAAATAAAACAGTTAATTTAAACAAAAAAAACAGCCCAAATAACAATGACATTTTTTCATCAATCAAAGGTGAAATAATAAAAGGTTATGAAATTCATGAAGGAATTACAAGACTTAATGGCGTGGAACCTTTACTAAAAATAAAAAAAGGTGTTGGAAACCAAAGAAAAACCAAAACCCAACTCTATGATGGAGCTAAAAAAGGAAACATATTTGGTAGCTATTTCCATGGAATATTTCACAACTATAACTTTAGAAGATCTCTTTTAAATTATATACGAGAAAATAAAGGATTAAAAACAAAATTTGGTGAAGATTCTTATGAAACAAAAAAAGATTATTCAATTGATAGATTAGCTGAAATAGTCGAGACAAATTTAGATATGGATTTCATTGAAAAATTGATTGAAAATAATTAAATAAAAATCTGATTATCATCTAGTTATACTTGAATATATTAGATAAAAATTTAAAAAAAAGCTAAAAAATGAATAATAAGAGGATAATATGAATAAAAATAATGAAATAGTTAATGTAATGGTAGATAAAAGCATTATAGATAATGAAACATTTAACAGAGAAAATATTATTGCAAATTTTGAAGAATATTTTTCTTTAATCTCTGTAGGACTGAGTAATTTTATAAATTATGAAGACAAAAACGATACAGGCAGAGAATTTTACATAACTGCAAGTATTTTTTCTGAAAAATTAGATAAAATATTAGAAGTCTTTGATGAAAAAATCATACAAAATCCAGATTTTATTAAAATAAAAGAAAAAGATAAAGATTTTATCAAAACAATTCGAAAAAAAAGAGCATTTAAAAAATTTAAAAAGTCCAAAAGATTTAGAAATATTAAACCAAGTTTTGAGAATATACTTAATCATATGGGAACTTTTAAAGCAATGAGCAAAAATGATAAAAACCTTACTGATTATGACAAAGTTATAACAAAACTCACAGTTAATTTAGAAGCAACAGTTGAGAATATAATTGTTATTGAAGAAACTATTAAAACTATTGAAAATAGTTAATACATAATTTTTTCATTAATATAACTCAGTCCCACATTAATTATTAAAAAATAATAATAATTAAAAAGATATTATTTAAAAGTCAGTAAAATAATAAAAAAATTATCTAGATAAAATATGTACAGCAGCAGTACCACCAGTTCCCCCAATATTATGAGTCATGCCTATTTCAGCACCATCAATTTGGCGTTTATCAGCTTCACCCCTTAATTGCCATACAATTTCTGTTGCTTGAGCTATCCCTGTAGCTCCAAGAGGATGACCTCTAGCTTTTAGCCCTCCTGAAGGATTAACTGGGATTTTTCCATCAATTTGAGTGATTCCTTCTTCAACAGCTATTCCACCTTTACCTTTTTCAACAAAGCCAAGATCTTCAATAGCTAAAATACCATTAATTGAGAAGCAATCATGGACTTCAACAGCATCAATATCATTAGTTGTGACACCCGCCATTTCATAAGCTTTCTTTGCAGCTACTTTAGTAGAAGCAATAGTAGTAATATCAGTTCTATCATGTAAAGTAATAGTATCAGAAGCTTGAGTAGAAGCCTTTACATAAATCGGAGTATCAGTATATTTTTTTGCCATATCTGCAGGACATAAAACAATAGCTGCTGCCCCATCAGTTACTGGGGAACAGTCAAGTAATGTTAATGGATCAGCTACCATAGTAGAGTTTAAAACCTTATCAACACTAATTTCAAAAGGATATTGAGCTCTTGGGTTTTTGCTAGCATTTTTATGGTTGATAACAGAAAATTCTGCTAATTGTTCACGAGTGGTTCCATATTCATACATATGGCGCCTAGCTATCATTGCATAAAGGGATGGGAAAGTGACACCTTGTTGAGCTTCCCATTCTTGATCTGATGCAGTAGCTATAGCTGGTGTTGCATCAACAACATCAGTCATTTTTTCTACACCTGCAGAAATTACTATATCATGATAACCAGAAGCAACAGCCATAACCCCTTGTCTAAGAGCAAGACCTCCAGAAGCACAAGCTGCTTCAACCCTTGTAGAAGAAACTGGGTTTAATCCTGTATGATCAGCAATAAGAGCCGCAATATGTTCTTGTTGTATGAATAATCCTGCAGTCATATTCCCAACAAACATTGCATCTAAATCATTTCCAGATATGTTTGAATCTTCAATAGCTCCAAGACCGGCTTCAGCTATCAATTGTCTAAATGATGCATCCCACAATTCTCCAAATTTAGTTTGTGAAACACCTATAATTGCAACATCCCTCATATTATCTTTTCCCCATTATATTATTTAGATATTAATAAATAATTGATAAAAATTAAATAAATCATATAAAATTATTAATTATTAAATTAATATAAATTATTAAATATAGTTTGAATAATTCTATAATAAAATTATTAATTATTAAATTAATAGAAATTATTAAATATAGTTTGAATAATTCTATAATAAAATTATTAATTATTAAATTAATAGAAATTATTAAATTATAGAATTATTAAATTAATTCATAAGCCAATATAATATTTACATCCTCAGTTTTCCTTTATATTTAGCATAAATTGCATAATCAACATAAGATTTATTTTCAATCATTTTTTTAAGAGAAATAGCTAATTCTCTCTTTTCATCAATTTTATCAGTAACAGTGATTGTAAAAGCATCACTACCAGAACCAGACCCATAAGAAACAGCTAAAATTCTATCTCCCTCTTGAGCTTTATCAAGAATAGCAGCAAGTCCAAGTGGTGTAGCTCCAGAGTAAGTATTACCAATAATAGGAGTCAAAAGACCATCTTTAATCTGATCATTTGTAAATCCAAGTTTTTTACCAACTTTTAAGTAAAATTTACCATTAGGTTGATGGAAAACTGCATAATCATAATCCTTTGCAGAAGTCCCAGTTTTCTCAAATATACCATTTGCCGCACCTTCAACATGCTTAAAGTATGCAGGTTCACCTGTAAACCTTCCACCATGAGATGGATAAGGTTGGCCTTCCCTCCTATAGAAATCAGGAGTATCAGTAGTAAAACTAAAAAGTTCCCCAAAATCAGCTATTGAACCATTTTTTGAACCTTCTTTTCCAATAATATAAGCAGCTCCACCAGCTGATGCAGTATATTCAAGAGCATCTCCTGGAGCTCCTTGTGATGTATCTGCCCCAATAGCTAAACCATATTTAATTTTGTTAGAATCAACTAAACCAATAGCTGCCTGCATACCAGCAGTACCTGCTTTGCAAGCAAATTCAAGATCTGCTGCAGTCATTATTGGTGTTGACATCACAGCTTCGGCTACAATAGTAGCTGTTGGTTTAACTGCATAAGGATGAGATTCAGAACCAACATAAACCGCACCTATTTCTTGAGAATCAATTTGTGCTCTAGCTAGTGCACTTCTTGCAGCTTCAACAGAAATTGTAGCAGTATCTTCATCAGGAGCAGGAACAGATTTTTCATTTACCACAAGCCCATTTGATATCGCTTGAGGATTATCTCCCCACACCTTAGCTATTTCTTCAACTTTTATCCTATATGATGGCACAAACGCCCCATATCCTGTAATTCCTGCCATAAAATCATCCACAATATTTTTAAGTATTTTTGTAAAAATTATCTATTTTTAAACTTATATATACTTATAAACCTTATCTTATTAAATTCTTATAATATAATAAAAATTATCTATTTTTAAACTTATATATAATTATAAACATTATCTTATTAAATTCTTATAATATAATAAAAATTATCTATTTTTAAACTTATATATAATTATAAACATTATCTTATTAAATTCTTATGATATAATAAAAATTATCTATTTTTAAACTTATATTACTATATAAACTATTATATAATTTAATAAAAATTATCTATTATATATAAAAATTATGTATATTATAAATATAAATATCTAATAATTTATAAAAATTATCTATTATATACAAAATTTATCTATATTTAGAAAAATTATTAAAATTTAAATATCTAATAATTTATAAAAATTATCTATTATATACAAAATTTATCTATATTTAGAAAAATTATTAAAATTTAAAATTTAATTATGTTTTTTTAATACATTAAAATTAATAAATAAATTACAATACTTTTTTTTATTTAATATAATAAATTAATTATATTGATTTAATTGATTTTAATAAATTAAATAATATTAATAAACATGATATAATATATTATATTTAATTTTTATGATATATTAATGTTTCCAAAATGATACTTGAATTTTTATGAATTTTACAAAAATTTTCAATAATTAATTATAATCTAAAGCAAAATTTTTAAAACAGTTCTACAATTTTTTTCACATAATAATAAAATGGAAAGTTTTATATATGATAAAAAATAATCTTATAGATGTATCTTATTTTAAAGATTATTTATTCTTTTGCGGTGTTAGTCCAGCCTGGTTAAGACTCTAGCCTGCCACGTTAGAGACCCGGGTTCAAATCCCGGACGCCGCATTTGCGGCTGTGGTATAGCCTGGTTAGTACTTGGGCCTTCCAAGCCTACAGCCCGGGTTCAAATCCCGGCAGCCGCACTTTTTTATTTTCTTATTTTAATTATCATTTGACCAATATTCTATTTCTTCCTTTTTGATTTGAGATTAAACTAAACACATTTTTCAGCATATTTATTTATATAAATCCATATTTTCCTTTTTTTAAATAAAATGAGAAGAGTCATGATTTTTTTTATATAAAATAATAGTATATTTAATTTTATGAATAATAAATATGATTTCAATTATTATAAAAAAAATCATTAATTTTAACATTAATAAGAATAAAAAAATAATATATGAATAAAATATAAATAATAAAAAAAGTATTTTTTCAAATAATTGTTTTAATGGTGATTTATTGGCTAGAAATAATTTTGATATAACACATGTTGAAGAACTTTTAACTAAAAATAACTACATTCCTGATAAAAATATATCTACTGTAGTGTTTTTAGCTATTTCACTAAAAAAACCAATCTTAATTGAAGGTCCTCCAGGAACAGGAAAAACAGAAGTAGCTAAAACTATTTCAAAAGCATTTGAAAAAGATTTTTTTAGAATTCAATGCTATGAAGGAATAACATTTGAACAAATTGTAGGTGAATGGAATTATCAAAAACAATTATTAAGTATTGAAATCTCAAAAATAAACAAGACAGAGGAAGAAGTATTTAAAAAAGAATTTTTCATAAAAAGACCTCTTTTATCAAGTTTTATAAATAAAAATGATTCTGTACTCTTAATTGATGAAATTGATAAAGCTGATGAAGAAGTTGAAAGTTTCCTACTTCAAGCATTAGGAGAAAAACAAATAACCGTTAATGATCTTGGAACTTTTGAGTTAAAAAACGATTTAATTGTTATAATGACTTCAAATTCTCAAAGGCAGCTATTAGATGAAACAAAAGACCGTTGCTTATATTTATATATTGATTATCCAGATTTCGAAAGAGAAGTAGAAATAGTAAAAACCCATATTCCTAATGCAAAAACAAAACTAATAAAAAATGTTGTAAAAACTATACAAAAGATCAGAGCACTTAATATAACTAAAAATCCTTCAATAAGAGCTACTGTAGATTGGGTAAAGAGCATTATACTCTTTGATAATGAAAACTTAGATAAAGATACTTTTGAAAAAACAATTAATGTTGTAATTAAAAATGAAGACGACAAGAAAAAAGTATTAGAAAATATCAAATTAAAATAGCAATAAAAATTGCACATTCGCGATAAACAACAACAAAGTAATGTATTAATATAATCAATACATAGCTAATTAAAATATTATATAAAACTAGTTAAATTAATTAAAATAACTAAATATTATATAAAACTAATTAAATTAATTAAAATAACTAAATATTATATAAAACTAATTAAATTAATTAAAATAACTAAATATTATATAAAACTAATTAAA